>ERZ1031020.472-NODE-472-length-14533-cov-26.730349_pt1 | contig 14533 bp, 9 predicted proteins | sample MGYA00517109_ERZ1031020 | MGnify/ENA primary metagenome ERZ1031020 (study PRJEB33719, sample SAMN04261270) | wastewater metagenome | biome: rural village; feature: human; material: feces | host: Homo sapiens | place: El Salvador | collected 2013-01-07 ... | reverse complement strand
AAAAAATGAAACATAGTCTCTATAAAACGAAAAAGCCGCTAGACCGAAGTCCAGCGGTTGTTTCTCTCATTTTTCGTTCGCAAGTAATTCTAAATTACTTAACTGAATCTGTAGCAGCAGCAGCTGTATCAACAGCAACTGAATCAGCAGCTGAATCAACTACAGCTGTGTCAGAATCAGCAGTAGCTGCTGTCTGAGCTGTTTTGTTACCACATGATGCGAAAGAGATAGCTGCGATAGCTACGAACATAAAAACTAATTTCTTCATTTTCTTTGCTTTTTAAATCTGTAAAACAATCATTCGTTTATTAAAACTGATGCAAAGGTAAGCATTTTTTTGATACGGCGAACTTTTTTTTGTGTTTTTTTTTAGGGGCATTTTGTAACAAAATCACAATCTACTGATATTCAATTACTTACAAAGTGCTAACGAAAGTTAAAGTTTTTAGTGTGTCCGAAAACAGCCCGATTTTAACACTTTTCGGTGTTTTTTAGCGTAACAAAGGTGCGCGCCAACACCCCGGCTGAGCCGAGCTATATACATATAATAAGGTACGCGCGAGGAAGAAAGCAGAAAAAGTTTCTGCTGAGAGGGAGGATTTTTCTGCTGAGAGGGAAACTTTTTCCGAGAATTCGAGCCTCAAAACTTGGCTGGCAGCAAACTTTTCTGTAACTTTGCACTCGAAAAAGAATCTTCGACAAACAAGAAAAGAGTAACAGATAAACAGAAAAATGATACAGCTAAAAGAAAATCAGGGCATTCCCCGCAGCATTCTCCTGATGATGGCCATCATCGCAGGACTTACCGTAGCCAACTGCTACTACAATCAGCCGCTTCTCGAACTGATCCGTCATGACCTGGGTATTACCGAACAAAGTGCCAATCTCATCACCGTGATAACCCAAATTGGTTATGCACTAGGACTGTTCTTTCTCATTCCCTTGGGCGACATGTTTTCACGCAAGAAACTCATCCTTGTGAATATGACCATCGCAGCCGTGATGGCTATCGTGATGGCTGTGGCACAAAACGTATGGATGCTTTGGGGAGCTTCCCTGCTCATAGGTGCCTGTTCCGTGATTCCCCAGTTCTTCATCCCGATAGCCGGACAGTTCTCCACACCCGAGAACAAGAGCAGGAACATGGGCTTTGTGCTCTCCGGACTGCTCACGGGTATTCTTGCCTCGCGGGTAATCAGCGGTTACATCGGCGAATGGCTAGGATGGCGGGAGATGTTCTTCATCGCCGCCCTCGTCATGGTGGTCTGCATGGGAATCATGATGCTGATGATGCCTGAGATGAAGCGCAACTATGTGGGTACTTACAGAGGACTGATGACTACCGTGGCTGAGATCTTCATCCTCCATCCTTCCATCCGCATCTACTCCATCCGTGCCGCTTTCGGTTTCGGAAGCATGATGGCGATATGGTCGTGCCTCGCCTTCCATCTTGCCCAGCCTCCTTTCAATGCAGGCAGCGATATGGTGGGAATGCTCGGACTCTGCGGAATCATGGGAGCCGTGGCAGCCAGCAGCGTAGGAAAGCTGGTTCCAAGGTTCGGAATCCACAAGTTCAGCCTCTTCGGAGCAGCCATGCAGATCATCGCCTGGGCAATAGCCCTCCTCTTCGGCGACACCTATGCAGGACTCATCGCAGCCATCATCCTGGTAGATATCGGACTGCAATGTCAGCAGCTCAGCAATCAGAGTGGCTGCCTGCAGGAGATTCCGCAGGCTTCCAACCGTGCCAACACCATCTTCATGACGACCTATTTCATCGGTGGTTCGCTCGGTACGTTCTGTGCCGGATACGTGTGGCCCCAAGCCGACTGGCTGGGAGTCTGCATCGTAGGCATTTCCTTCGCCTTCATATCCCTGATGATTTCACTGAGCAATAAGAAATAAGAAAAACAAAAAGAGATTATATTCCCAGCCAAACAGGAATATAATCTCTTTTTTATTTGATAGAGACTGAAGCCGGCATTTCTGCCGAGACTTCAACTACATCTTTTCCTCTCCATACATCTCTTTCCACCAGCTGCCATCATCCTGCAGCCACTTGGCAAACCAGGCGAAGATGGTGTTCTGCCACTTCAATCGCTTCTCGTAATCGATGATGTGGTGATCCTGACCATCTACTAGAACCATCGCTGTTGGACGGCCAAGAAGCTTCAAAGCCGTATAGAGCTGAATACTCTCTCCCACAGGCACATTGTTATCGGCTGTTCCATGCACGAAGAGCAATGGAGTATGAATCTTGTCTGCATTGTAGAGCGGACTCTGATCTACGAAGAGATGCTTGTTGGTCCAAGGATACTCGTTCGCCATGGAAACCTCGCTGTAGCTGTAGCCCCAATAGCCTTCGCCCCAATAGCTGGTATGGTCGCTGATGCCGGCATGAGAAATAGCTGCGGCAAAGAGATCGGTCTTGGTCTGAAGATACTGAGTCATAAAGCCACCGTAGCTGGCGCCGATACAACCAATCTTCTTGCGGTTTACGAAACTATGCTCATCGCAGAAAGCCTGGGTGCTGGAGATAATATCCTCAGCCACTCCCTCGCCGGCAGTATCCACGTGGCGGGCAGAGAACTTCTGACCGAAACCGGTGGCTCCGCTTGGGTTCACGACCAGAACCACATACCCCATCGCAGCATAGACATGATGAGGATAGCGGCTCTGGAACATACGGGTGGTAGGACTGCAACCGCCATAGTAGTTCACCACCATCGGATACTTCTTGGAAGCATCGAAATGAGGTGGCAGATAGTAACGGCAGCAAAGAGTGTCGCCACGGGAATTCACGAAGTTCCAAGCCTTGCACTCGCCCAGCTCGATGTCTTTCAGCAGGCGGGCACTGAGATCATCTACGAGCAGCGACTTCTGCGCCTTGGTGCTCATCTTGTAGAGTCGGTCGGCATTGGATGCACTCTGTCCAGAGAATGCCATTTCCGGAGCAGCCGCTGCGATGGAGAAGCTCTTGATGTTCTCCTCCGGAGTCTTGAGCAAAGTAAACTTGCCCGACTTAGGGTTCAGTTGGAAGAGATGCATGCAGTCTTTATCCTCGGCTGTGAAGTAGATATTGCCATCCGCCTTACTCCAATCCACGCTCTGCACGTTAGGATTGAAATCCTTGGTCATCGGACGAACCTTCTTATCCGCCAGGTTCATCAGATAGAGCTGGGTGTCAACCATGCTAGGAGTCTGTCCCTCCTCCACATTCTTTCCAATTCCATCGAAAGCCTCAGGCGAACCGGTAACGAGAATACTCTTGCCGTCTGGCGAGAACTGGGCACTGTTCAGGAACTCACCCTTCTCTACCAGCGCCTCAACACTCATATCGTTCAGATCGAGACGATAGAGCGAGTTGAGAGTAGTAGGACGCTTGGTAAGGCGCTCCTCGCTCTTGCCGATGAGCAGATAGCGGGAATCTGCGGAAATATCGTTGAGATAAACATTATGGTAGCCGAAGGTAAGCGGCTGGAGAATGCCTGAAGCCAGATCATACTTAGCCAGATAGCTGCGGGTTCTCCATCCTGGCTGGCGGTCATCTGGTTCCTTTACATCGTACACCTGAGGGTCCTTCTTTCTGCCTTCCTCATAGAGCGTATAGATAAGCGATTTCTCATCTGGAGTAAACTGGAACCATCCCTCAGGAATGTTTGCCGCCAACACCTCTCGCTCCATATTCATCGGATTGATGGTAATCAGCTGAACTTCGCCATCTGCCTTTCCTTCGCCGGCAATGGAACTGTCGCTCGCCTTCTCGGTAAAATACAGTTTGTTGGTGCGAGGCATCCATCTTACACTTTCCTCGAAAGAAGCAACCACCTTGTTGGTCTGACAGTTTCTCAATTCATTGACGCTATGGTTCTTGCCCTGACGATCTACCCAAGTCTTGCTCACGATCATGAACTTGCCGTTTGGCGACATCTGAACGCTCGCATAGTTAGGCATGCAGATTACATCGTATATATTAAAGGTACGCTTGGTGCTGGCAGAAGATTCGCCCACGCTCAGCTGCTTGCCGTCTGCCGCAGTAATGCTGATTTTGAAATCCTGATCAGCTTTCTTTTCTGAAGAAGATGATTTTTCTGATGCATTCTTTTCTGAAGCGGAAGCATCGGCAGATGAAGCGGTGAGGTACTTGATGACTACGGTATGAGTAGAAGGCATCAGGACAGTCTCCGCCTTATCGCCATTCACTTTCACCTGCTCACCATCCACAAAGAGGCGGTACTGCTTCAATCCCTTCACCTCGATGGTAGCCTGGGTACGGCTGGTATTCGAAATGGTGAACGAAGCCAGGTGAAGAGCATTCTGCTTGCTATCAGCCAGGAGCTGGGAAGCTGCCACCTCCTTACCATTATTCAATAAGGTAAACGAGAGCGGAGAGTCGAGCACACCCTCCATCGAGAATTTCTCACCCTTCACATTCACGCTATCCGCCATCCAAGGGGTAGCTACAGGATAAGGACCTGCATGTCTCAGCTTCTGCACTTCGATGGTCTCGGCAAAGGCAGAAAGCGATGTTCCGAGCGAAGCACAGAGTGCTGCACTAAACGTAAGAGCCCGGAGGCTCATTTTAGTTGATTTCATCATAACTGATTTATATTTTTATTCTATTGTTTATTCTATGATCATCCAAGAAACTCTGAATTTTCTATTTCGCTGCGAAATTACAAAATAAAGTTGAGATAAACGAATGAATGGCTTACATTTTATGCTTTTTGCAGGGTTTCTGATAAATTTATGTTATTTCAACGTTAAGGACAGCTTTCAGAAAGTTATTGTTGGATTAAACCCCTCCCAGAGTCATTGTCTTTACAAAAGAATCTGTTATCTTTGCATCGTCAAACAAACAAAAAGGCAAAAAGATAGTCAATAAACAAGGATATTCAAACACGAAGAATATGAATAAGAAAAATATGATTTTGATGAGTACTCTGCTCGTCTGCTCGCTAGAAAGTTTCGCGCAGAGCGATGCTGAGGTCACAGATTCCCTCTGGAAAGACGTGGATCTCAACGCAGTTACCGTGGTTGCATCCAAGCCGCTGGTAAAGATGGAGACCGACAAGATGACCTACAACGTGCAACAGGATGCTGACGCCAAGGCTTCTACCGTTCTCGACATGCTGCGCAAGGTGCCGATGGTTACCGTGGATGGACAGGATAACATTACCGTGAACGGTTCATCCAGCTTCAAGGTGTATGTGGATGGAAAACCCAACCCGATGTTCTCTGCCAACCCATCGCAGATTTTCAAGGCAATGCCGGCTACCATGGTCAAGAACATTGAGGTAATCACCAATCCGGGAGCCAAGTATGATGCTGAAGGTACGGGAGGCGTGCTTAACATCGTACTCAACAAGCAAGCCGTGAACGGCGGCGGAGGCAACGACCTCAGCAATGGCTATAATGGCAACATCAGTGCTGCTGCCGGTAACCAGACGCAGCGCATCTCCGCCTTCATCAGCGGTCAGCAGGGCAAGCTTACCTACAGTGCCAACGGAATGTACAATCATCAGCGCATGGATGGAACCACCATCTCCTTCGACCGGATCCAGAAGGATGGAAGCACGATGAACTACTATCAGAATTCGGATATGAAGCAGCCATTCTCCATGGGCAACATCAGCCTGAGCTACGAACTCGATTCGCTGAGCAACATCAGTGCCACGGCTGGTCTGACCACCTTCAACCAGAAGATTACGGGTCACCCTCTCACGAAGATGGCAGGCGGAATCTACGGCGAAGGATTCGAATACGGCAATGAGATGAAGCAGGATATGGGCAACACCTCCTTCAACGGAAGTCTCGATTATCAGCGATTCTTCAACAAGGAGCGCACGAACTATCTCATCCTCAGCTATCTTTTCAGCACCAACCCTTCTCACACCGACAATTATACGTTCTACGACAATATCAGTCATGTGACGGTTCTCCAGCTCAACGACCTGCTCTCGAAGAGCAAGACACGCGGAACGGAACATACATTCCAGGCAGACTTCACCCATTCGCTCAGCGCCACCCAGCGCCTGAACTTCGGAGCCAAGTATATTGCCCGCATCAACAAGAGCGATTCCCGATACTACGACGTAGCAGCTGACAAAAGCGAAACGCTGAATCCTGCCAACAGCATGGAGTATAAGAACACCCAGAACATCCTGGCTGCCTATGCTGAATGGAAAGGAAACTTCGGAAAGATTGGAACCATGCTGGGAACCCGATACGAACAGACCTGGGAGAAAGTGAAATTCGAGCAGGGCAAGGGCGACAACTTCGACAAAAACTATGGTAATTTCGTGCCAAGCGCCAGCCTCTCCTACAGCATCACTCCAGGAGTGAATCTCGGCGTGAACTACAGCATGAGAATCACCCGTCCGGGAATCACCTATCTCAACCCGTATGTAGATCGCAGTAATCCTACCGCCATCAGCTATGGTAATACAGACCTCGACGTGGTGAAGTCGCATCAGTTGAATATGGTGTTCAATTATTACAACCCTAGATTCATCCTGAGCACGACTCTGGGCTATGGATTCTGCAACAACCAGATAGAGCAGTATTCGTTCATCGATGCAGACAATCTGCTCAACACCACCTACGGCAATGTTTCGAAGACTCGCAACGCCAGTCTGAATGTCTTTGCCAACTGGCTGGTGTTCAAGAAGACGAGATTGATGCTGAACGAAAGTCTGAGCTACAACGATCTGCGCAGCGAAGTCCTGGGATGGAAGAACCATGGCTGGAACAGCAGTACGATGATCAATCTGCAACAGACTCTGCCTTGGGAACTACAATGGACGGTAGGAAGCATCATTCAGAGCAAGCAGCACACCCTGCAGGGCTATCAGAGCGGAATGGCTTTCTTCTACTCCACCCTCTCCAAATCCATCGTCAAGGATAAGCTGGACCTGAGTCTGATGTTTCTCACACCAACCGACGACAAGCTCAACATCAAGCAGAAGACCATGGGTTCTGACTATGTTCAGAATATGACGGTGAAGGTGCCTCTGCGCCAAATCAGTCTCACCCTTACCTGGAAATTCGGCAACACCAAGAAGCAATTCCAGCAGGCGAAATCCAACATCAAGAACGATTTCCAGGAAGAAAAACAGGGAATCCAGACGGGTGGAATGAATGGAAACTAACAAGCCCAGGAACCATCGGAAACATAGAATAGAATAATCAATACACTCTCTCGAACGAGTTGCAATGCATAAAAAAAGCATTCGCAACTCGTTTTTTAATGCTATCTATTGTCTATTTGATTTCTTTTTTGTACTTTTGCAAACAAAATATCACATAAAATCATAAAAGAATGAAGAAACAAACGCAAGCCATTCATTTGGAATACGAACGCCGCGATGCTTACGATTCGCTGAGCGTTCCAGTATATAACACCCTTGCCTACGAATTCGACAATGCTGCCGTCATGGCAGAAGCATTCACCGACAAGATCAAGGCACCTGATTACTCCCGCGTGGAGAATCCTACGGTAACCAACCTGGAGCGCCGAGTGGCAGCCCTCACCGATGCAGCCCACGCCACAGCCTTCAATTCAGGAATGGCGGCAATCAGCAATACTTTCATGTCCTTGGCAGCACAGGGCAAGAACATCGTTACCTCGAAGCATCTCTTCGGTAACACCTATGCGCTGCTCGTGGCTACTCTGCGCCGTTTTGGTGTAAAGGTCCGCTTGCGCGATTTAACCAATATCGAGGAGGTACGTGAGGCCATCGACGATGACACCTGTTGCGTATTCCTGGAAATCCTGACTAACCCACAGTTGGAAGTTGCCGATCTGAAAGCCATTTCGGAAGTGGCTCACGAAAAGAATGTTCCGCTGGTAGTGGATTCTACCGTGATTCCTTTCACACAATTCTCGGCTAAGAGTCTGGGAGTAGATATTGAGGTGGTTTCCAGCTCTAAATATGTAAGTGGTGGTGCAACTTCGCTCGGCGGTCTGGTCATCGACTACGGAACTCCTTATAACGGCGATTTCGCCAAGCGTCTCTATGGAGAAATGCTCTTCAACTTCGGCGCCTATATGACTCCACAGGTAGCTTATATGCAGACCATCGGACTCGAAACGCTCGATGCACGCTATCGTGTTCAAAGCGGCAATGCCCTGGAACTTGCCAAAAAACTGCGCACCCTGCCTCAGATTCAGTATGTAAACTATGTAGGTTTGGAGGATAATCCTTACCACGAATTGGCGCAGCGCCAGTTTGGCAAGACGGCGGGAGCCATGATCTGCATTGATTTGGAAAGCAAGGAAGCCTGCTTCAGTTTTCTGAACAATCTGAAGCTCATCCATCGTGCCACCAATCTCTTCGACAACCGTTCGCTCGCTATCCATCCGGCAAGCACCATCTTCGGTGCATTCTCCGAGAGTATGCGCAAGTCGATGGATGTAAAAGACACCACCATCCGCCTCAGCGTAGGTCTGGAGGATGTGGATGATCTCTTCGAAGACATCAAGCAGGCGGTTGATAATTTATAGTAAACTCAAGTTTCGCAAGTGGTTTAAGTACGGGCTGAAGGCCCAAAAGCTCACAGTCCAGGGCATCGCCCTGGGTATAAGGGCAATCAGTAAGGCGCCCTGTAAGGGCAAAAGCTTTGTATATTGCCCGGTATTTAAAGTTAAAGATTAAAAACATGTACGATTTCGATAAGATCATAGACCGTTCGGGCAGCGACGACCTGAAGCATGGCGCCCTGCTGCCCCGCTGGGGACGAGATGATCTGCTGCCACTCTGGGTAGCCGATATGGATTTCGAGACCCCATCTTTCATTACAGATGCCCTCAAGGCAAGATTGGAACACTCTCTTTTCGGCTACACCATGGAGCCGGAAGATTATCTGCCCAGCATCATCGACTGGGTGCATGACCACCACCAGTGGGATGTGAAGCGAGAGTGGATCCGCTTCATTCCAGGTATTGTAAAAGGTATCGGACTCGTGGTGAATGTCTTCACCCGTCCTGATGAGAAAGTCATCATCCAGCCACCCGTTTATCACCCATTCCGCCTCACTCCAGAGGGTAACGGCAGAGAGGTGGTCTTCAATCCGCTGAAGATGAAGGAGGATGGATATTACGAGATGGATTTCGAAAACCTGGAGAAAATCTATGATGAGAAGTGCAAGATCCTGATTCTCTGCAATCCTCATAATCCGGGCGGAATTACCTGGAGCAAGGAAACCCTGCAGCGACTTGCCGACTTCTGCTACGAACATCATCTGCTCGTTATCAGCGATGAGATTCATGCAGACATGGCTCTGTTCGGACACAAGCACATCCCATTTGCTTCGGTTTCCGACAAGGCGCGCAACATCAGCATCACCTTCCAGGCTCCTTCCAAGACCTTCAACATTGCAGGAATCGTAAGCAGTTACGCCATCGTTCCAAACGAAGAAATCCGCAGAAAATTCTATCCTTGGCTGAGTGCCAACGAACTGGATGAGCCAACCCTCTTCGCTCCTATCGCCACTATCGCTGCATTCCGCAAGGGTGAGGAATGGAGAAAGAAGATGCTTGCCTACATAGAAGACAACATCCGATTCGTAGAAGATTACTGCCGCGAGCATATTCCGGGCATTCGTCCGTTGCGCCCACAGGCTTCCTTCCTGGTCTGGCTCAACTGCCGAGACCTTCATCTCTCCCACGATGCGCTTCTCGATTTATTCATCGACAAGGCGCACCTGGCGCTGAATGATGGTGAAATGTTCGGTCCTGGCGGCGAAGGCTTCATGCGACTGAACGTTGCAACCCCTAGAAGCATTCTCAAGCAGGCTTTGCAACAGTTGGAAAAGGCTGTAGCCCAACTCTAGAGTATTAAGAAAAGCTTTTGCCCTTTCAGGGCGACTTTTTTGTATCTGTTCTAAAACCCAGGGCGAGTGCCCTGGGCTATGAGCTTCTGCCCTTTCAGGGCGTATGGGGCTTACCGACGAAAGTTCTATTAAATAAAAAGATATAATGATTTAATGGTGAGAGGAAGACCTTTATTCCTCCTCCATTAAATCACGTATCAGTTTGATTTCGTAATAATCAATGCCGGTTCCCAATGCTTCCTTGATTTCGCTGAAATGCTCCATCTCGGGATGAGCCTCCATGAATTCACGGATTTTCTTTTCGTGGGCACTAGAAATCAACGCACGCAATCCAACCTTTCCTTCCTTTACGTATGAGGTAAGATGACCGATGATGGTGCCTTTGGTAAAGCCACGTTCTGCAGCAATCTGATCCACAGTCATTCCCTGCTGGTAAAGATTGAAACTCACCTCCTTGGTTGGAATCTTCGGTTCCTTCGGTTCATTCGATTTCTTCGATTTTCTGGCTTTTCTACCAGAACCATAACCGGCACTTGAAGATGCACCCTCGCCCATTTCATCCAGAAGCATGAACTGCGCCTTTTTCTTCAGATAATCAGTCACCGTAAACACAGCGCTGCGCTCGTATTTCAAAAGACGTTCCTTCAACTTCACATCCTCAGAAAAGACAGAGAAGCGGTCCTGGAACTGTTTCTTTGCCACCTTATTATCCGTATCGAGATTCGACTTTCTGATCAAATCGCTCAGAATACCTATCTTATCAAAGAAATACTCAGCACCCTTGTGAATACGCTCCTGCAGTTCTGCCTGAAGGATATCAGGATTCTGGGAAAGCATGCGGGTATATTGCAGACGGAACTTATCAGAAACACCTATCAGACTCTTCAGCACCACCTGCAACTTCTGATACTCGCTCACCACACGAGGATATTTGCTGTTGAAGAATTCTACCAGACAGCGCATCAGATGCTCGTAACTTCCGCTAATAGCATAGAAATCAAAAAGTTCGCCGATGCAGTGAAGCACGTATTGCTGCTCCAGATAGCTGATCTGCTCCTGGGTAGGCGCAGCAAGTTGACTGTTGAAAGCATCCACCGTCTGACTGCTGATGATGGATCCACGAGACAGAGGCTGACTGAGCACCATTCCCTCCAAAGTCTTGCAGCGGCTCAAAGCCACGTAGGTCTGACCATGGGTAAAGGAATGGGAAGCATCAATGATGGCGTGTTCGAAGGTAAGGCCCTGACTCTTGTGGATGGTAATCGCCCAAGCCAGGCGCAAAGGATACTGTCGGAATTTTCCCTCTACCGTCTCCTCTATCTCCTTGGTCTCCTCATTGATCGTATATTTCGCATTCACCCACTCCATCTTCTCCAGCTCAAACTCCTCATCAGAATCCTTGCTGCGCACGATGATCTTATCTCCTTCTTCATCGGGTTTCACACCGATCACCTCACCAATCATACCATTATAGAAGCGGTGCTGCGGGTCGTTCTTGATAAACATCACCTGTGCTCCGGGCTTCAGAGTAAGCATGAAATCAGCCGGATAAGATGATTCCGGGAAGTTATCCTCCACCTCTGCCGTATAGGAAAAAGCCCTGGATGGCAAGGCGGCAAGCTGCTGCTCATTGATCTGCTGGGCTGGCGCATTATGAGTGGTCAGGCGGATGAAGTTACTGTTCTTCGGCGGTTCGAAATTGGGAATAAAACGCTGGTTCAATGCCTGCAAGGTAGCATCCGAAGCCCTGTTCTCCCTAATCTGGTTGAGCAGGGAGATAAACTGCTCGTCCTGCTGGCGATAAACCTTCTTGAGCTCTACGGTAAGATAGCCCACCTGCTTCAGTGCATTGCTGCTGAAGAAGAAAGGAGTATCGTAATGCTCTTTCAGAAGCTGTTCTTCCTGCGCCGTAACCACTGGTGCCAACTGCTGCAGATCGCCTATCATCAGGAGCTGAACACCGCCGAAAGGCAGGTCGTGGCGCTTGCGGTACTGGCGAAGCACCGAGTCGATGGCGTCGAGCAGATCGCTGCGCACCATACTGATTTCATCGATGACCAACAGGTCGATGCTTCGGATGATGTTTCGTTTGAGTTTGCTGAACTGATAGCGTTTCTGTTCGCCACTTCCGAAGGTTGTACCCGGAATGTAAGGCGAAAAAGGAAGCTGGAAGAACGAATGAATGGTCATTCCTCCGGCGTTGATGGCGGCAATACCTGTTGGGGCAAGCACAACCATTCGTTTAGGCGACTTCTCCTTGAGCTGTTTCAAGAAGGTTGTTTTACCTGTGCCTGCCTTGCCCGTAAGAAAGAGGTTAGCGCTGGTCTTTTCTATGATGTTCCATGCCAGGATGGATTCTTCGTTCATTTCCATTAGCTTCATTTTTTAGATTTCTTCCACGATCTCGTTCATTTCCTTGCGCTTCTTCTCGGCATGAGGACAATCCTCAGCAATATGACCGAGAGGGATGATCACTACTGCCTCGAAACCTTCACGAGGGAAAAACTGCTGCATCTTGTCTGTATCATAATTGCAGACCCAGCAGGTGCCCAGACCTCTTTCGGTGGCAGCCAGACAGAGGTGCTCGGCAGCTATTGCCACGTCAATATCTCCATGAGGCTTCTCATCGTATCTGCGAACCCAGTTCTCATTCACGTTCTTCATTCCCACAATATACATTGGGGCTGTCTTGAACCACTCACGGTCGTAGCACTCCCGGAGTTTCTCCTTAGCCTCATCCGAGCGGACGATGAGCCAATGCCAAGGCTGTCTGTTCACTGCCGATGGAGCCAGTCGCACACACTCCATGATGTAATCCACATCCTCCTGACTTACTGCCTCGGAGGTAAACTTGCGAGCCGAGAAACGCTCCTGGCTCAATGCCAACATATTTTTCATACCATTTCGTTTTAAACTTTTTAATCCTTCTATAAACACATTCTATTTTTCAGAAATCGAAAGCATTCACCTTTTTAAAAGGCAAAATTACAAAAAATCCACGAAAAGCCCAAGCCTTTCGGAGATTTTCTTTCTAATCATCCTATGATTTTCCTGGATTTATTTACCCTTAAGGGAAAATATATTTAGCCTTAAGGGAAAATATTTCGAACCTTAAGGGAAATTATCCTAGATAAAGACTAGCGTTTCGAATATTTTTTGTAGTTTTGCAACACGAAAGGATTTGTAAGATAAGAAAATGATAGGATTAGCCGACTGCAATAACTTCTACTGTTCGTGCGAACGAGTGTTTCGCCCCGACCTGATAGGAAAGCCCGTGGTTGTTTTGAGCAACAACGACGGGTGCGTCATTGCACGCTCTGAAGAAGCCAAGGCGCTGGGCTATAAGATGGGCGATCCGTTCTATCAGGTAAAGGAAAAACTGGAGGCTGAAGGCGTGGCTATCTTCTCCAGCAACTACACACTCTATGGCTCACTCTCCAATAGGGTAATGTCGATGCTGTCGCACTACTCGCCGCACATCGACCAGTACTCCATAGACGAATGCTTTTTCGAGGTGGAAAACCTTTCTTCCGCCACAGATGGTTCCCTCCTCCAACAATACGGCGCCAGGATTTCTGCCGATGTGCTACGAGCCGTGGGAATCCCTATCTCCATCGGAATCGCAGAAACGAAAACCCTGGCGAAAATCGGTTCCAAATTCGCCAAGAAATACAAGGGCTATCAGGGCTGCTGTCTCATTGATACGGATGAACGGAGACACAAGGCATTGTCGCTGTTCCCGATAGAAGATGTTTGGGGAATCGGAAGACAGATTGCCCGAAAACTCGACTATATGGGAATCCGGACTGCAGCCCAGTTTGCTGATAAAAAAGAGAGTTGGGTGCGCAGTCATTTCAACATCACCACGATGAGAACGTGGAAGGAACTGAATGGCGAAAGCTGCATCAGCATCGAGGAACTGCCGCAGAAGAAGAGTATCTGCACCAGTCGGAGCTTTTCCGGAGAAGGCATCAGCGACAAGGATGTGGTAGAAGAAGCTGTGGCTAATTTCGCCGTGCGCTGCGTCGAAAAGCTGCGACGTCAGGGAAGCGTGTGCCAGGGAATCACGGTGTTTGCCTGGACTTCAAGATTCAACGAAAACGTGCCGGAATACACCATCCACGATTCCCTCACCCTGCCCATCGCCACCAATGCGCAGGAAGAGATAGTAGGTGCCGCACTCAGTATTCTCCGCGCCAAATACCCAAAACCGATGGCAGACAGCAGAGCTGACCGCCCCGACATGTCGTTTCACTTCAAGAAGGCAGGTGTCATTCTGTGGCAAATCTCACCCGACAATCCTCGCCAGCAAGACCTCTTCGATCCTATCGACCGAAGCAAGCAAAAAGCACTGATGGAAGCCATCGATGCCATCAACCGAAAGAACGGACACGGCACCATCCGTCAAGCCGTACAGGGAACTGGTTGCCGATTCGACTTGAAACGGGAATATATGTCGAAGCGGTTTACCACGGATATTCATGAGATTCTGAAAGTGAAAACCCAATGAGATTCAGAATGATCCTCTTTCTAAAAATGGGCTCCATAAACTAAGAAAATAAATAAGAAAACAAGATGAATAAGAATAACGATAACAAGATAAGACTGACATTTCATCCTGCGGAATTCGGAGCCAAGATGCCGATTCCGCTGGCAGAGCAAAGCGTAAAGGCAGGCTTCCCTTCGCCGGCACAAGACT
>ERZ1031020.467-NODE-467-length-14740-cov-52.545114_pt1 | contig 14740 bp, 17 predicted proteins | sample MGYA00517109_ERZ1031020 | MGnify/ENA primary metagenome ERZ1031020 (study PRJEB33719, sample SAMN04261270) | wastewater metagenome | biome: rural village; feature: human; material: feces | host: Homo sapiens | place: El Salvador | collected 2013-01-07 ... | reverse complement strand
ATTAAGCCTTGGACAGAGGCAGGAGACAATAAAGAACATGTAGCACAATAACAACTATAAAAATAGAAAATTTATGAAAAAGTTTAAAATCTTATACATCGCTGCTGTAGCTTCGTTGCTCGCAGCTTGCGCTAACGAAGAAGACGGAATCGGCAACAGCAGCCCTGTTGCAGCTACCATACAGGCTAACATATCCAAAACTGTAACACGTGCAACCGTTGGCAATACATGGTCAGAGAATGATGCCATAGGTGTATATGCATCATCTGGTGTCATTACAAAAGAAGACAACAAGAAGTATATTACAAAAAATGGGGATGGTACTTTTGAAGCAGATGGAAATGACAACGTCATCTATTTCAAGGACAATAAAAAAACAACGTTTAGTGCATACTATCCTTATAGCGAGTCTTTAACTGATGGTAAAATGGATTGGATTATGTCTGAAGTTGAAGAAAAGCAACCATGTAAGGCTGATGTACTTTTTGCCTCAGGGGCTACTGCAAGCAAAGCGTCTCCAACTGTGAAATTTACAGATGCAGAACATCGCTTTAAGCATTGTATGAGTTTGGTTAAGTTTGTCATTAAGCCAGGCTTTGGTATTGACCAGGCGGAAAACATTCTACTTGGTATTCGTCTAAATGACATATATAAAACTGGTAAATTTAATACCAAGACAGGAGCGATAGAACCAGGGCAATACAGAACCTCCTTTCCTTACACCTTTAACACTTCATTCGATAAAGAAAGTAGTGTAGAGGTGATTATGTTGCCACAAAGTTTGGAGAACGACATGATGGAAATTGAAGTTGACCTTCAAGTAGGTGATGAGTACAATACATACAAAACAACTTTAATACCTACGACTGACTATCAATTTAAAGGCGGTTATAAATATACGTATGTCATAACGGTAAACAACACAAAGATTACTGTAGCGGAAGCAGATATTCAAGAATGGGAAACTGCTCCCCAAGGAAACTTGGAGGCAGAATTAGAATAAGAAAGTTGTTCTCTATAATATTAATTTTTAGAACCGATCCCTAAAGAAAGGAGCATATCGGGGAATAGGAAAACATAAATTCCTATGCTGGGGAAGAGCATAAAGCCCCCAGTTCTATTTATTCACATTAAAGAATGGACATATGATGAAATGGTATCAGAAAAGAGACTTCTCTATTAAAGTTCCACTTTCATTTCAAATGAAACTAGGAAAACTACAGCAAAGAGATGCATCTGCCAGCACTTTGTTTCAAGAAATGTGGGATGAGTGTGAAGATATTGCTAAGGCTGTTTTAGAGACGGATTACTTCAAGGGGATTTTAAATAACAATTTAGACCCCAATGCTTATGGCAGCTTAATGGTGCAAGATGCATATTATTGCTTTAAGGCACAAAATAGTTATACGATAGCACGCACACATGCCTACGATTCTGATTGCTCAGAGTTTCTTGCAGGAAAAGAACAGTCTTATAAAGATTACAATGAGACCTACCATAAGATTTGGCATATACGTGAAGATTATGGGGTCATTCCTGGACCTGAAATAAAAGAGTATGCAGATTACGAAGCTTATGTGGCAAGTCAATTAGATACACCATATTTATTTGCAGTGATGCTTCCATGTGAATATCTATGGAATTGGGTGGCAAACCAGTTAGCCCCTAAAGCATCTAAAGATGGGCTATACTATTTTTGGATAGATGGAAATGCAGGAAGTCCAACTGGTGCTCTCCAAATGGAAAGCATGTTAGAGCTATATCGTGCAGATATTGATGAGAACAAAGCTAAAGAAATTTTCCGTACAGCAATGGAATTTGAGTTGAAAGTATTCACATCAGCAACAATTTTAAACTTATCATATTATGGCAAAAAAGAGATTTGAGCTTACCGAAGTTAAAAAAGGTAACAATATCAGTTGGTTTATCGCTTCACAAGCGTATTACACAGGTAGCATCAAACTGTCTGACGAATCTGGGAAAGTCTATGTTGACGTATCAAAACGAACAACATCAACTAATTACACCGTAGTGGGCAATGGTAATTTTGACTATATAGGAAATAAGTTGTTCTTGGATATAGACATTCCTCAGAGTTCAGAAATCCGCCAAAGCATTTCTGCTAATAGCATTACAGATAGCTTGGCTAGAAAGGTTGGTCAAATATATACATTTTGTATCGAGGACTCAACCGACGAGGACTATAATGATTTTTACATCAACATTGCTGCTTGGGATAAAAAAGGATAACGCCTGCTTGTTTATACTAGTGTGAAACAAGTACAATTAGGAAATACAGGGTTCGTGAGCTTGGTCGCTCACGAACTCACTAACAATTTAAAATAGATGATTATGAAGAAGATAAGAAACATTTCCTATGCTGCATTTGCATGTTTTGCAATAACGTTTTCCGCTTGTTCGCAAAATGAGGATATTACTCCAACGCTGAAAGGGCAGGAAATAAATGCAACCTTCACTGTTGGAGGTGTACAGACACGTGTCAACACTTTGGAAAAAGGTAACAAATGGGAGAATGATGACGATCTTAAAGTACTGTTCTTTACAGATGACTATATAAGTGAGTCTGCTATTCTTAATTTTGATGGCAAAACAAAAACATGGTCTCATAGTAGGCTCTTCCGTTGGAAAGATGATTACAGCACGCATAATATATTAGCGGTACACCCTTTTAATTATGATTTTGAAAAGTATGAATTACCTTTAGAGCAAAAAACGTTACCAGAATTAAAGTCGGCAGACTTAATTAATGGCTATTTGTGTCAGACCCCAGATTGGTTTATAGAGATTCCCATGAGACATCGTATGTCGCTGGTTACAATAACATATCATGTTGGTACTGCAGATTATCCCAATTTGGATATAGAGGAACTACAAGTGTACCCCAAAAGCACTAAGGTGACTTTTGAGATTGACCAAGTAAAGAAAGAAATTACCATGAATCAGCCTGGGGGCAATCCAAATTCTGATTGGATAACGGCTTGTAAGCACGACAACAACCAGTTCTCAGCAATAGTAATTCCTGATTCATATGCTGCTGATGATACTTTCTTGAAATTCAAGTTAGGCAACCAAAGTTTTAATGTTAAAATGAATATGGATACTTCTTTCAAAGAGGGCATATGTTATACGTATGAACTTAAAGTTGGCAAGAACAAAATGGAGTTAACTCCTACAAGTATAGAAGATTTATCTGGTTGGGATAGTGAAGAAGAACTTAAAAGTAAATAGATATGATTATGCGTAAGTTTTTTCAATATGTATTGATGACTGTTACTGCAATGATGGTTACATCATGTGCAAGTGACATGGACGGAGCTCTTGTTAAGACCGACAAGAGCCGAACACAGTTTGTAGTAGGTGATTTTCCTGCATTTAGAGACTCGCAGACTCGTACTGTAGGCACGGAGGATGGGGGGAAAACTTCATGGGTAGATGGGGATGAAATACTTCTCTCGTTTACTTCTAAAATATTGGGAGAGCAACGTGCCACTTTGACAAAGACTTCTTCTGGATGGGAAATAAAAGATTCTCCTATTTATATGCGAGAAGACGAAGCACCTGCGGTTAAAGCTTTGTATGCTCCTAACTATGAATGGGAAGATAACACACTGTCATTGAAAGATGGTACGGTGGAAGGAACAGGAGAGTATATTGAAGTGGATTGTGATGTACATAGTGCCGATGAAATAATAGTGCCTTTCAACAACGCCACACGCAATTATTCACGCTTGCGCATTGCGACGATTAAAAATGAACCTATAACGGTTGGCACCGAATATTTTACCCCTGTTGCAGGTAGCAGGGAGGATTCAAAGGAATACAGTCTAACTTCTGACAATAATGGCAATGTGTTTTTATATGGTTCATTTGTCAAGAATTCAACCGTTACGGTAAAATATAATGGTACATCTTTAGCGAATTATACTTTTACAGGAACAACTGAAAAAGGTAAGAGTTATGCGTTGGACGCAACTGTCATTTCAGAAAGTAGCGTTGATGACATAGGGGGTGCTATTGCGAATAAAATAGCTGACGGCAAGACCAACATCAATCTTATCCTAACTTCAGAAGCTGACGAAAATGTGTTTGAAAATATACAATATGGTCTGATGGAGGCTAGCAATGGAACTATAAATTTAACAGTGATGGGATGTAAAAAGATACCTTCATCTGCCTTTAAGCATTTCAGGATGCTAAAATCCATAACTCTACCAGATGTTGAAGAAATCGGCGAATATGCTTTTGCTAATTGTCCTTGGCTTCAAAAGGTTGTCTTAGGCAATCTTAAGAAAGTCTATGGAAATAAAGATTCTGGTGGTATATTTGATGGCTGTGATCCTAAACACTACATTGATTTGGTCTTGTCTAACGACCAAAAAGTCATGAGAGGTAAGGAAATTGAAGATGGGAGGTATTGCTGGACTCCTGACATGAAAAATTATAATAATTCCATGTACCATAAAAGCCAAAAATTTCTTGACTATGATTTCAAATCCATAAAATGTGGATATCAAACATACCCATAACAACAGGGAAATAAATGACGTTAGATAAACTCCTAAGCTGGGCAGGAGTATAAGGTGCTCGGCAAACATATATTCACCCGCACTTCACTTTTACCTTTGCACCTGGAAACAAGTTTAAACGAATTGGTTAACGGGTGTTAAGGTGAACTGTATGTCACTCTAGAATATCACTATTTTTTGATTCAGTCCTTCGCCAAGCCAAATGTTTTCTTGTTTCCATTTAATGCTAAAATGTCAATAATATGGATAAGGAACTTTACTTTGGCGTAGATGTCTCCAAGAAGACTCTCGACCTTGCTTATTATGATGGTGAAACCATCGACTGGAAGAATGCTCATATTAAGGTGAGCAATGATGATGCTGGGTTCAAAAAGATTGGCTCCTGGGTCGCAAAGGTAGGAAAAGACTTCGATACCTTTTTGTTCTGTATGGAATATACTGGACTCTATAACCAAAACTTCAGATTATGGCTGGAATCCAAAGAATATATCTATGGTATGGTGGAACCTCGCAAAATGCATCGCTTCGAGCCAGACTTGGATGATGACCAGCGCTCTCTAGACCGTATCAAGACTGATGAACTGGATGCTTTCAGAATAGCAATCTATTGTGAGCAGAACCACAAGAAGATTCTTCGCAATCCCTCCAAGCTTCCCTCACCTGTCTATTTTAAGTTGAAGAGACTGCTGGCAGAGCGTAAGCAAAACACCAAGCAGTCAACTCTCTATAAGCAGCAGCTTCATGATATCTGCGCATATGACACAGACTTATCCGTAGAACGCAAGAAACTCCTGCTGAAGAACATGCAGGAAAACCTGAAAGCAATAGACAAGGAGATTGACAGCTACATGCAGGAAGATGCAAACATCAGCAAGAATTACAATCTGCTGACCTCCATTCCTGGCATTGGTCGCATCATAGCGTTGGAAACCATTGTATTGACGGAAAATTTCACTGCAATCAGCAATCCTCGCAAATATGCCTGTTACATAGGAATAGCCCCATTTAAAAAAGAATCTGGTACCTCAGTAAGAAAGAAAACGGGGGTTTCCAAGAAAGGCTTTTCAGAAGCCAAGGCAGACTTATCCATAGCTGTCCTTTCCGCCATAAAGAACAATCCTTCAATAAGAGACTATTGGATACGCAAGAGAAAGGAAAAATGCGGTGGTATCGTGCTCAATGCCGTCAAGTTCAAGCTAGTCCTTCGTATGTTTGCCGTGATAAAGCGTGGAACACCATACGTGGAGACAGATGCATACAAGAACTAAAATGCAGCAAAAGTGAACTATCGCACTTCTTAGAGCATAACTATTTCCCGACTAAGTCTTTTGTCTGCGTTTTTTTCACTACCTTTGCCGGAGCATCTGAAATGGAAGGAACTCCGGACGGGGGTAGTGAACTATTTTGTCTTAGACAAAGACCTTTCCCTGATCTAGTCTCCCCAGCCTGAAATGCCAGGTCAAGTGCCGTTTAGGGAATTAGCCGTGGAAGCTTTTAAAAGATGTGGCTTACCCTGACATAGAGAGCTCCTTCCTGCAAAATGCGGTACAAAGGTATGAAAAATAAATCATTTATCGGCATCGACATCTCAAAAAATGTCATTGACGTATCAATTTTCTGTGAAGAAACCCCAATTAAGGACTTTTCTCACGATGTATTCAACAATTCCCGCAAGGGATTTGGCGAAATGTGCACATGGCTCAAGAAGAATCATGTGGTTCTCTCGAACTGTCTCTTCGGAATGGAGTTCACCGGCAGCTATTCCATGGAGCTGGAGAAGTTTCTTAATGCCAGGAACTATCAGTTCTGCATGCTCTCCACCCATGTGGTAAAGCATTATCCCATGGGGCCCAAGGACAAGAGCGACAAGATTGACTCTGCCAAGATTGCAGACTTTCTCTATCGCTATAATGGTACTGAATGTGTCAAGCCTTATAATATGCCTGACAAGACCATGCAGAGACTCAAGGCACTGATGAATGAGCGTAAGTTCCTGGTGGAACAGCGTACATGCTTCATGAACAGAAGACAGCTATGCATCACAAAGGAAGATGCCCAGTTATATGATGGCTACATCAAAAAATTCAGCCGTGACATTGAGAACATCGAGTTGGAAGAACAGAAGTTGCTGGCTACAGACGATAGCCTCTTGTCTACTTACAAGAATCTTCTGACAATACCGGGAATAGGCTTCGTCAATGCCATAAATGTCATTGTCATTACCCGAAACTTTACCGCTTTTGAAACAGCAAGGCAATATGCCAGTTATGTTGGCGTGGCACCGCACTTCCGCACTTCAGGCACCAGTGTGAAATGGCGTCCCCGACCTTCAGCACGCTGTGATGGTCAGGCGAAAGCAGATCTATCCATGGCGGCCACAGTTGTTGTACAATATGATGCAGAGTTACAATCATTTTATAACCGTAAATTAGGAGGTAAGCAAGATTCAGACACAAAACGCAAGGCATTGAATGCCGTTAAGTTCAAACTTGTTCTCAGAATGTTCGCTATAGGTAAGCAGAACAGAAAATGGGAACCGTTGGATTCAAAGAGCAGCAATGAAAAACTTGCAATATCATAAGTCCGAAACAAGTGAACTATAGCAGTCTGTGCTACTGCCATTTAGAGTCTTGTAAAGACACAAACACGGATAACTAATTAGGAATCTAGCCATACGCTATTAAAAGAACGAGTTCCGTGTTGTTTTGTAACAGAAAAATCATTTTTGACCATTTCTGCTACCGATATTGTAGTGCCTGCATGTTCCAAAACACCTCTTTTGTATTTATTAACACAAAAAGTTGCTCAAAAATTTTGCTATGTCTTAGGAATCGGGAAACAACAAGGGTCTATATGCCACGATGATAGGTGGGCGTATAGACCCTTCATCGTGTCTTGATACCTGTTGGGTGGATGATATGGCTGTATGGTGGTTTCGTGCTACCTGTTTTCATGGTTTGAAGTACCTTTGCGTCAATCGTGAGGTGCTCAAACAGATTTTTATTATGAGAACAGAAATGAAAGCATCAAGCGAGTGTTTGTACCCTACCGATGTGTTCTTGATTAGTTGTGGCATGGGATGCAAGCGAATCACCGTCAGCGACATTGCTTATATTGAGGCAATGAAGGACAACTGTATTATCCACATGATTGATGGCAAGCGTTACACCCAATCTTGTCCTATGGGAGATATTGAGCCAGAGTTGAACCCGAATATGTTCAAGCGCATTCACCGTTCTTTCATCGTCAACATCCGCTACATCGACATGTACTATTATGGTCATGTCGTTTTGGTGAATGGTATGGAAGTACACATTGGTGACAAGTACCGTGATGCCTTGAAGTCCTCGTTTCACTTTTGGGGTTCGAGAAACCGAAACAAGTAAGATTTTGATGATATAACAGGTTGGTATAGCCTGTTCGATGGACACAAAGCCCGTCTGGTGGAAATAGTTGCACCAGTCGGGCTTTCGCTATATCTTTGCACCATCAACGTTGAGAGGCGGGTCCTGAAAAGCCTAATAGTAAACGAGTAAGGAAAACAATAAAGCTATGACAATTGATATTTTTGTTGAGACAGTTTTATCTGAAGCAAGCAAACTTCAAAGAATTGGCAAGGGTGTAAACAAATGTTGTTTTAAGTTGCCCGGCAATGAGGAATGGGTTATTTTAGCAAGTAGCAAAAAGAATTTAATCCAAAATGAATTAAACCAGTTAAGACTTATTGAATCTCGTTGCCATTCAATACCCCCTCAGACATGTTCTGATGTTTTCAAATCAATAGTTCCTCAGACAAGTTCTGATGTTTTCAATTTTATTATTGATAATCAGCCTTGTTCTGCTTTTGTGGAACAGTTTATCAAAGGATTTGATATGCCACATAATTATGCTACATCAGAAGAGGATGTAAGAACATTTTACAACAAAATCACAGATGACATTTTGAGCACTCAACCTTTGGAGAATGCTAAAGTAAAGCAAAAAACTGTAACAGCATGTTTGGCACGAATCTTTGAGTATTTGCAAAAGTATGATATTCCAGATTTACAGTTGCGTTATGAAACAGCAACTGGAAAAGTATTTGTTATCGACCCAGGAGGTGCGAATTCAGGAAATTATCATGCCAAGCATAAACAATGGATTTCTAAAATCATGGAATCTACTTCAGAATCTGAAATGAAAAGAATGTGGAACTATAAAAACAAGAAAGAAAAATGGCTATAGACACAACTCCTTCGCAGGTAGCAACCAGTGCGTTGCAGGCGATTCCCTTCGGTAGTATTATCGGAGGTCCATTGAAAGCATGTATCGAAGCGCAAGCTATGGCTGCGCAGACATCATGGCAGTTTATTCAAGAAGTAGGATTGAACACCGACCCAAAGACTGGACAGAAAGAAGCAGTGAACGTTTCTTTCCAGTTTATGCAGAACGGTCGCATGGTTCAGTTGAATGTTCCGCTGTTGACGATTGTACCAATTCCGTACATCGCCATTCGTGATGTTGACATCAACTTCAAAGCGAATATCTCAGCTTCCTCTTCAAGTGTTAGTGAGCAGTCAAACAGTTCTTCTGCTGATGTTGGTGTAGAGGCAAGTCTTGGTGGCAGAATCGGTCCGTTCCGTGTAAATGCCAAAATGAACGCCAGCTATTCATCCAAGAAAGACTCGAAAGCGACTCAAGAATCAAAGTACAGCGTCGAGTACACTATGGATGTTGCAGTAAAGGCAGGTCAGGATAGTATGCCAGCAGGTCTCGCCAAGGTTCTTGAACTTCTTGGCAGTTCTCTCGATGTTTCTGACCCAGAAGGAACATTGGAGGTTAGTGCCCGTGAATTGACTCTTCCTAACGAAAAGAATGCCAAGGTTACTCTTATCGCAACATATAAGAATAACAAGGGCATCTTCGAGCCGAAGTCTATCAAGATTAACGGTGTGACAGGTAATGTAAGTGATGACAGTGTTGTCTTTGAACTCACAGAAGCTAAGGAATATACTGTTGTTGCAGGTAAGAAAGAGGTTAATGTTAAGGTTCATCCTGCCGAGTCTGACACCAAAACAGATACCCCCATCTCATAATCTAACGTAAATTAAAGGAATCTTATGGCTCAATTAAGTACTATAATCAGTTCAATACTCCGTGATATGATAGTGGCACAACATGAAGCAAACATGTATGCCATGTCGTTGGAGGATGTTTACAAGCAAAATGGTCGCTTGGAGCAGTTTGCTCTTCCGACAGTAGCCGTTGGTGAGGTAGAGCTTGACTTGCGCTATGGTGTGAAAAGTGACTCTGCCCAAACTGAGCAATATGAAATTAACTATCCACAGTTGCGCAAGGTGGCAAAACAGGTAAGTAAAGACTATGCTGAAGAAATAGTCAAAAGTACACTTCCTGTATTACAAGCTCTCTTTCCCGACGAAGGTACAAATAGTAGCACAAAAGTGTTGGCAAACTTTGCTGTAGATGACAATTTGAAAAGAAAGTACAAGGCTTTTTTGAGCCGTAAGATTCTAAAAGCTATGCAGCTGAGTTTCACTTCTCTCATCAAGGATGATGGTCGCATCAATGAAAAAGTTCTGCTTGAGTGCATCCTTTCTGTATGTGATGACAAATTGCTCGGACATGAGGACTTACAAGTCCTTTTCAACAGACCAAGTGGAGAAGAGACTCGTAAAGAGATACGAAAGAACTTAGAGACTTTCTTGAAAGATATGATGCCAAAGATATTGAAAGACATCAACTTGAAGCGCAAGCGTATCATACCATCTGTAGATGTGACATTGAACTCTGAAGAATTGGCAAACTTGCCAGAGGAGTGCATCCATACCTTGCACTTCCACGTTTCGCCAAATAACATCAAACTATATTCTGAGGAATAAAAATATTGTAGAACCATAAAAAAGAAAGATTATGCCTACAGGAAAAGATATTAAACGAACGAGTAGCCAAGTGATGGAGTTGAAAGACCTTATCTCCGGTCCGTTGGCTGCTACCATTGATGCAGACTCCATTGCGACCAGACGTTATTTGAGCTATCTGATGGAATTGGCTTTCGAGTCATACGACAAGGAAACAGGCAAGGTTGGCGAACTGCGTATGCTTGAGTTCAACTATCAAAGCCACGATGTGGATGGTACACATCAACAGCAGGTAAAGATACCATTGCTGACATTGGTTCCTCTGCCATTGCTTCAAGTAAAAGAAGCTGATTTCGATTTTGACATTCAGATAGTTGATGCCCTAAGTGCAGATACAGATGCCACATTCTCTTTGAAGAATGGAGCTACACCTCAGGAGAAAACAGCAGAAGGTGTCAAGCTACGAGTTTCAATGGCTTCCGCAAAAGTCGAAGGCTCACGCAAGAGCAGTTCACAACAATCGCTTACTGCCAACATGAAAGTGAAGGTAAGGATGGAACAGGCTGATATGCCTGGAGGTTTAGCAAACCTCCTGCATCTTACCACCAACAATTTGCAGATGGAAGCTGTAGAAGAAGGAAAGGAGGCAAACCATGATGAATAATAAGCAGCAACAGCAAGTGCCAGGCATGGCTTGTCCTCAATGTGGCAAGTTTATTCCGACCACCATCACCGAATTGCTGACTTCTGGATATCTACGTTGTCCTTACTGCCTATTGAAGCTAAACATAGACAGGCACAAGTCGGCTTCGGCTCTGAAAGCTCTCGCCAAGGTAGAAGCTGCACAGAAACGAGTGGAAAGTACAAGTAAGTTTAACCGGTAAACTCTATATAATAATGTGGTTGAGAAGAATATGGACAAGAATAAGAGACACGATCGTTAAAAAGTTTGGCGTATGGGTGGATAAGGAATGTCCTCTCATAGAGGATGAGGACGATTTAAACGGTGAAAAGGCTATCAGGGAAGTTATGGACAAATCCTTGTTGGAAGAATCCATTATATCGTCTTTGGAAAAGGCTAAGAAGGAAAGGGTTGTCAAGGTGAAGAAAAGGCAAGGGCGCAATATTTGGGAAGTCAGACCTGCCACCTTTGTGGATGCCTACCTGTTCCTCATAAACCTATCGTGCATGAAACGTGAATGGTTGCAGAGACATATCAAGGCAGACAAGACAACGTTCAGCATGGAACTTGCCGATGGCTATGTCCTTGAACTGACTGAGGGTTGGAAGCGCATGAACGCAGAAGCCCTGCTACGCATCAGCAAAGGCAGAAAATATACGATGAAAGTATATTTCTATAAGGAGGAAACGGCATAAAGAAGAAAGCCGTGTTCTACAATAAGTCAAAATGACAATAACATGTAAAAATTAGAAATTATGCAAACATTAAAAAGAGGTGCATCTGGTACAGATGTTGATTTGCTTCAGCGATTGCTCTGCAAGAAGGGCTATCACGTAGGAGCTGATGGGATATTCGGTAATGATACCGAAGTGGCTGTTCGTAAATTTCAAAAAGACTACGGATTGGTATCCGACGGAATAGTTGGTCAACGCACATGGGATATGTTGCAAAGCGACAGTGCCCAGTCTTTGGCTTCCTTGCGTCTCACAGAATCGGATTTCAAACACGCAGCAGAGCTGCTTGGGGTGGAAGTTGCGGCAATTAAGGCTGTGCTTGAAGTAGAAACAGGCAACAAGGGCGGTTTCCTTGCTGTTGGCAAACCTACAATTCTATTTGAGGGACACATTTTCTGGAGTCAGTTGAAGAATAGAGGCATTGATCCTGCCAAACATCAGAAAGGCAATGAAGACATCCTCTATCCCAAATGGACGAAGACCCATTATCAAGGTGGTTTGAAGGAATATGACCGTTTGGAGCGTGCAAGAGCTATCCATCGTGAAGCTGCCGATTCATCTGCAAGTTGGGGATTGGCTCAGATTATGGGATTCAACTATCAGGTGAGCGGTTGCAAATCCGTCAGCGAGTTTGTGGAGATGATGACGGAAAGCGAGGGCAAGCAGCTGGAACTGTTTGTTCGGTTTATCAAAGGCAACCGATGGGATGGCTATCTTCGTAATCTTGACTGGAAAGAGTTTGCCCGACATTATAATGGCTCTGGGTATGCTCAGAACCAGTATGACAAACGATTGGAAAAAGCCTATGCAAAATACAAATAGGAATACATCAGAACCTCCCACTATATAGAAAAGTCTGCTATATAATGGGAGGTTGAATTGCATTATACACCTCTAAATTACTAATAGTTCCGTTGTCTAACGATTGCCAAAATTACTTTTAATCTCTTTAGACTCTCGCAATAGGCGATTGGCAATGCTGTCTTTATAAGCTGCTATTTCTATCATTTCATAATGGTGACGGACAGAATCCTCATAAGCAGTAACACGATTTCTCACATTCTCAATAACTTCTTTATTTGGGCATACAGAAAAGTTCTTTTCGAGGTATCGAACATTGGGGTCATCGGATGGAAGCACCATCTTCAATGCCCTATACTTCAAGTCCGCCTCTTCCCAATCTTGGTACTCTTGCCATTGGGTGAGGTTGCCCCAAATTGAGATAACCAAAGACAGAGCCAAGCCTCCAATGAAAAGAAGAACATACTTTGAAGTAGGCTCGAAGCGATGGGTTACGACTTTCTTTTGAGGTGTGTTGTCCATTGCGTTAAGTTTGTCCTGTACAAATTTTGATGTGACATTCTGCTTTTGTTTCACCTGATTAATGGTATCAAACAAGAGTTTGCTTCGCTGTTCATCTTTGCTTGCTTCTTTCTTGGTAAGGTCAACAAAGACACATATCGCCTCTCTTAATTTTGCCAATTTTCTAATAGTTTCCTCTTCTTTTGCAGATACAGAAAGGATGGCTTTTTCAAGTTTGCTTGTATCAATACTTACAGGGCTGAGAACTGTTTCCGCTCCTGCGTTCTTTGGTGAAGCAGAAAGTTCATCGACTTTCTGCTCCAATCTCTCAACTGTGCCGTAGATGGCTTCCAATAGTTCTTCTTTCATCTTTCTTTTGTTGTTTGAATGGTTTGTAACTTGCATCAAAGGCTAAAGCCTCTTCTGCGTTTCTTCTTTTTCTTCTTGGATGATTCATCCTCTGGGAATTGCTCAAAGGTCTGAGCATTGTCTGGAACAAAAAGTCCTATGGAAGAAATACCGTCCCAAGGGTCTTGACTGCTCTCCGATATGGATGGCTCCTGGTTGTTCTTGTGATTGCCTTGCTCGTATTGCTGAGCAGATTTGGCTCTTGCTGATAAAAGGTTCTCCGTTCCCTCTAATCTCGCATTCAGTTTGCCAAAGCTATAGTCTCGGCTAATCTGCGTACCCTTGAAGCTATATCCATCCTTGCAGAAACGGATGCCTTGAACCTTGGTTCGCTCCTTATCCTTATAGACAAACTCTAAGTGAACACCTCGTTTTGCAAGTTCACTTTTGAACTCGTCCCAGCTATCTGCCATTCTCAATGCGCTCTTTACAGCATTGTGAATCTCATATTTGGCTCGCTCAGCATTGCGTAACTTGCGAGTATTAGTATTGCTCTTGTCCGTTCCGTAGGTCAGTCCATACTTGGATTTTAGAGCCTTGGTCACTTGCTCATTACGCCTGTAATCATTCCTGTCTGATATGAGCTTGCCCTCGTTATTGATGCGGTTATACACGATATGACAATGTGGATTGTCGGTGTTGTGATGCCTTACGATGATGAATTGAGTATCTTTTATCCCCATCATCTGCATGTATTCAAGGGCTATCTTAGCCATGAAATCATCCGTCAAACGTGGCTTGTCCTCGGGCTTGAAGCTCAAAGCTATGTGCCCCACAGGCTTCTTAATCCTTGGATTTAGCTGCCTTTGTAGCTCGAAACTTTGCGTCATCTCGGCATTCGTGCCGAGTAACACACCATCAGAGGCAAGGATTTTCGCCTCGTCCTTGCCTGTAACATAGCGGATGCAACCAGCAAATGAGCTGCCCTTCTTTAGCTTGCCTATCATGTAGCATCCTCCTTTCTGCCTATTCCGCATGGCTTCGATTTTGGACTTGCTTGGCGATACTCGCCAAGGATGGCTTTCAATCTTCTCAACAAGTCCACCACATACACATGGGTTTCGTGGAAACCTCTCTGATGCGACAGCTTGGTAAGTTGGTTGAGGTTGTTCGCCATGCCAATGAGATTCTTAGCGATGGCTATCGTCTCAGCGTTGTGTCCGCTGACCACCTCGCCGTTCAAGGCGGACTCACGGATGTACTCCGCCA
>ERZ1031020.463-NODE-463-length-14851-cov-7.075358_pt1 | contig 14851 bp, 8 predicted proteins | sample MGYA00517109_ERZ1031020 | MGnify/ENA primary metagenome ERZ1031020 (study PRJEB33719, sample SAMN04261270) | wastewater metagenome | biome: rural village; feature: human; material: feces | host: Homo sapiens | place: El Salvador | collected 2013-01-07 ... | reverse complement strand
TTTTATTTGTGCACAGCACGCGCCCATAATCGGAAAAACATATAAAAACACAAGGTTACAAGTAAAGAAATTGGAAGAAAAGGCAAACATAGGAGGCTATGGCGTCTCGCCGTAGCCACGCAGCCTCGAACTTAATTGAAGAAATTCATATTATCCAAAATACTTTTTGAATTCTTTTCAGTTCTCTCTGCATTAGTATTTACCTTGCAATCTATTTCCTTTTTCTTTTTACCTTTTCTCTTCACAGACCCAAAAGGAAGAGATTTTTTATCAGTATTGCTTTTTGATATTAATGTTTCCTTCAGAAAAAAGGTTTTATCTTTTGGTATCATGTACAAACCTGCTTTTCTATTCGTAAAAACAAATGGCATTTGCATGCGATACCAACTAGTTTTTCTGTAATGAGATCCTGATTTTCTCGTAGGACGATACATATAATCACCTTCTATAATTCCCCATCCTACGATTCCTTCTGAACTATTATACGCTATTATAATATCTCCTTTACGAAGATAATTGGCAAAAGCATAATATGCAGCAGGATTTACTGTTATTCCTTTCTTATCAGGATGTACTTTAGCATAAGCCTCTTCTAGCAATTCCAACGTCGGATAAGTCTTTAAGTATTTTAGTCCTGGAGCATCCAAACTCATTTCGCCATTATCAACCATACGGCCCCAAGAGTTCCTGTATGCAAGTATTCCTATCCTCCAAATCCAATATCGACCAGATATCTTATAAGAGTTAAGCTCTTCCTTTTTCAACAATTCCATATTCAAAGAAATAGATTCTTCAAATATTTCATCACTGATTTTATAAGAATCCTCTGATAGAATCAGAGAATCCTTATATATATCTTCTGAAATAATATAACCATTCATATCAATGCTGTATACCATTAAACTTAGCTTTTGTCACATCAATATTTCCAATGATAGGTATGATGTTAATAAGAAAACGCTGATTATGCTGTTCTACACTTTTCCATTCTTGCCAATCCTCTTTACTTACATCTAATATTGAAGAATACTTTTGTTCTGCAGGATTTAAAGTTATAGGGTTTGAACCACCCCTAAAATAATAGCGAGGCACACCACCTTCCCCACTTCCAGCTACAATTATCTCGCATTTACTATTTATATCATTTTCACTTGTATGCTGAAATAGTCCGCATCCTCCTTTTTCAATTGGATCTGTCCAAAATTTCTTCAAGAATTTTGCACGCAAAAACGAAAGAGTCTCATTGTTCTGCCAATCATTATCATTGAAAGGAATCTTTGATGATTGTCCTTCTATCACAACAAGAAATTTGATATTTTTTCCTATATCTTCCGAATTTTCAAGATGCATGATTGTATTTTGAACTAGTTTACCAGCCATTGCTATACTATCACGTTTTTCATTTGCTTTAGCTTTGTCTGTTAAATCATACAACAATTTGTTACTTATATCATACTCTTTCTCTTGATACGCAATACTAACTGTAAGTGTATGCTTTAGATACAAGCTATCATATGCATAATACTGACTTTCATCGATTGAATCCACAGTAGAATACACATTTATAATATCCTTATATTCATCAACAAGCATTTCAAGCTGACCTTCCTTTAGCTTAAAGCGAGCATATGACACTGCGAACAATATCAACATAACAGCAAACAAAGTTGTCATGATGTCGACATAGCTCGGCCAGAATGATTCTCTATTCTTTCGTCCTAAATTCATTTATTACCTCTTAAATAAGCGTTTATACCATTTCTTTTTCTTTGGTTCCTCAACATTCTCTATTTCTTGAACCGAATCTGTCGTAAATGTAGTAGGTGCACTTCCTTCTTCTGATATTTCTCTAACATCATTATGAGTATCTGAAGTTCTTTCAGGGATATTATTATGTGAAGATTTATTTCTAACCTCATTTATTATCTCCATTGCCTTTTTATCCTTCTCCTCCTCTTGTTTTATTCGAGCACGAAGTACTTCAGTCTCTTTTGGGGATTGTTCGGCACGTTTTTTTTCTTCTTTTATGCGACGTTGTTCCTCTTCAGCCATTCTTAATTTAGATTCAGCCTCGGCTGCTCTCCTATTTGCTTCAGCAGCTTCATTCTGAGCACTCATTCTTTCGATATTAGCTCGTTCTACAGCATGACTTGAACTTCCTCCCCAAAAACCTTTCTTACTATCCTCTTGAATTGCACTTAATACATTAAGATCTGTACGAATACCTTCAAGTACTTTATTAAGTCTATCCCCATCAACAGGATTTCTCATCAACTTTTCAAGTTTAAAAGAAATCTCTCTTAATGCCTTAAAATCACTTCGTATGTCTTCAATGGACAATTTCCGGTCAATAGCCTCAACAAACTCTCTATTTCTGGACTCCAATTCTATTTTGCGCTCTTTGAGCATGGTTTCATAATCATTGAGATAATATTCAAGCGCCTCATTATATTTCAGCATAATTCGACTTACTTCTTTTTTCTGTTCTTCAAAGTAATTTTCAAGACGCTTATTCGCTGTATCTGCATATTTTTCAGCTACAGTTTGTTTTGCTTTAATAGCATTAATATTCTCCTTAATTTGTTCAACCAATTGATTTCCAACCATTTGAGTATGAGCTATATTAACACCAAGCCCATTAATGTTCTCCTCAAATCTTGTTATTCTATTTAGAATTACATTTATTTCCGCCGCTACTTGCTTTGGTATTTGAAGTGATTCATTGAAATCTTTCTGAATATTTATAGTTTCCTGTGCAGCTACAAGCATTATACGACGTGCTCTTTCGAACTGATCAAGAGACCCAGTTATATCAGTAAATCGTTTTGAAGCTTCGACAAAAGATTCCATGCCACGAACAAGTTGATCACTCTTTAAGGTGTCCAATAAATTACTTTGAAGATCAATATTTTTATTGACTTTATCCATATTTTCCCCCATTGCATTAACTGCAGAAGCTACAACCTGTACACTCTCGCGAAACTCCGTACCAAAAGCACCGGTAACATTCTTAAATGCGTCCTTAAACTGCGAAATCACACCTGTAAATGTTGGTTCAAACTTATCTATGGTCTCATGTAGTTTGCCAATAGCCTCAACCATACTAACATCTACAGTCGGCATAAGTTCATTTTGGACCCATTCATAAAAATCATTCTTATCATGGTCTATTTGGTTGGTTGCCTCACTTGCCAATCTATGACTAAGAATCAACAACCAAATACCACAACAACTTGTAGCCATAGAAACCAACACACCAGTAATAAGGCTTTGAATAGATGAATCTGTAATTCCACCAACAGCCATTGTTCCTACAAGAAACATTATCAGACCTATAAAAACACCGGCAAACGTACCCATAAGTCCGATATGTGTAGGAAACGACAATTTGGATGTTGCTATTTCATACAACATCGATATTCGTCGTTCTGTTTTGTTTTGGATAATAGAGAACGCAACGGTGCCTTTACTTTTCTTAATATAGGCATTTATGTCATCTATCAAATACATTAATTCTGCATCTTTCTCTGCTACCTCTTTAATTTTAATATACTTTAAAGTAGGACTTCCTTGCTCGTAATTTTCGTATGACTCGCATGTAGAGTAAGTCTCTCTCTTGGAGAAGAAGCGTTTAAGTCTGGCTATCGCCCGTTTATTTTCATTATATACACGCTGTTGCCACAATATAAATACGACTGCCATCACAAAAGAGACAATCAAAGATATTAAAAATTGCGGCGATAACATATTTAAAGTACTATCCATATTATACTAATTTTGTCATTTCGAATATTTTATCAACTACAGGTATGAAGAATGCAGCATCGTTGCAGACATCATCATCGTTTGTGTATTTCTGACTTACATCAGTGAGATAATGTGTACTAAGATTCTCTTTATAATTTGTCATTGCATTACTCTTAAACAAATTCAAATCAACAGAATTATCAATAACACATCCACGCTTCAAGATATCAAGTACATCACCATACAAGTCATTCATTTCCTTATATTTTAAAAGCAATTTACTTTGAAGTGTACTATCAGCATTCATCTGACCAACATTGTCATATTCCATATCCACACCATGATAAATAACAGCAGGAACATCTTCTGCATTTACAGGACGATATAATCCCCCATAGCAAGTGCTCTCCTTACGGATATCAGGCATCACAACATGAATATGATCAACCTTTCCATATACCTTTGAAAAGATAGCTGTTATCAGCTGTTCTATCAATGTATTATCTTCAGTGATAAAATTGTCAATATATCGACTTCCATTTCCACTAAAAACAATTGAACGTGGTGCAGCATATCTCTTGTATTTGTACATTGTTGCGACATAATATATTATAGCTGTGAAATGATATGTAAACAACGGCAAGAAATCATCATGCAGCCTATCAACAATATCATTGTATTTACTATTACTCAACCAGAAATTTATAATATCTGTTGTACTACAGTGGCTATTTACCTTCATTTCTGATTCAAGTGTTCGCAAATCGTCATTAGTTCTCCAATTCAAGCTATCAATATACTTATTGTATATACCATTCTCACGTACATTTCCAAATCCACTATGACCATTGCCCCACAATACATTACAGCCAAAATGGACAGATGATGCAGACACAGGTTTATTCTCACAGAAATAAACATAATCAGTAGAACCACCACCTATATCTATAACAGCAACCGAATCGGTATTCTTTATAATATTTCTCTTTGCAAAATAATAATAAGGTGCCTCAGATTCTGTATAGCAAACAACATTATCTGTAAATAATATCTCTTTTGCAAGTCGTTTCCAGGATCTTTCATATATTCGCTTAGTATTTCCCGAAAAACTCAAAGGTCTGAACCAAACAATACTTGTCTGACTTAGTATTCCATTATGTTGCAATATATCACACTTAATTATCAACAATAGCTCACGTATGAAGACATTGATACTATCCTCATTCTCATCCCACTTAACGTCTGTATTACATTCCTGGAAGTCGTTCCCCATCATCTTTTCATAGAAGAAAGCGATATTATGGTTATCAAACAGTTTTGGTTGGTCAGCGATATTACGAGCCTTACATATTGCTGTACGTATCGGGAATTTATAGTCCATACCATCAATGAAAGGCGGAACAAATTCCGTTTTCATTGCATCACCTATAGGCTTATCCATAGCATCCTCAATACAAACCACTTCAGAATACTGTCTTCTGACATTGTAATCATGAAGATATGAAACCATTGCATTACTCATTGAGAACATTTCCGGAGCAGCATTGTCCCCTGTTCTTGTACGTGAGATGAATGTATTTGACGTACCAAGGTCTATAGCATATTTATAGCTATCATTCGTACGCTCTGCCTTACGCCATTTTGGAAGCAAGAAACCACTATCATTACCAACTGTCAACTCTATAGCATCAAAATCGGTATTGAATAACTCATAATACTTAGTACTATACTTTAACGAACTTACCCCCATTCCCTGTCTTGAACGAATAACAGCGTCCTTTACGCCGTTTTGCGCACGTTCCACATCCGCTACTTCAATACAGAAATAGTCACCATGAGAGTCTTTCTTATAAAAAGAAAGATTGACATCATTAATATTCAAAGTATGCCATTCTCCTTCACCATTATTATTGTCAGCCACAGATAATGCAAGTTTAAAATAGTTGTTCTCCGTTTCTATTGGAGACAAAATATTTGGGAACAGTCCTATGTTTATACTTTGATTTAACTTTGCGAAGTCGTGTATATCTTTTTCAATATCATACTCTTTGGTGAATATTTCGCCATTATACATAAGCTTCACCAATACACTATATTTCTTCAATTGACAAACGCAAGTAGCCAAGCCTTTGACTAAATAGCCCAATGCTTCACTCTTCAATGGCAACAGATAATCATAATCTCTTCCATTTTCATCACGCTCATATCTTATACCCTCATAGTTATTTATGTTAAGTTTATAAGGTAGACGAATAAGCGTAGGCAAGAAGAATGCATTAATATCTACCTCATCATTATAGCCTATTTTCAAACCATTTATAACAAGAGCAGTATTAAATTCAGTTAGCACATCTTCTGTCTTAATCATATAATTATTTTGTATGTCTGAATCCATAGAGAACATACGTATATAATCTCGCAAGACTGAATATCTTTGTTCTATATTATCTCTGCTAAAAAGCTGATACATATAGTTCTTGAAATCCTTATCCCTGTCTCCAAACAAAACAATGTCACGGAAATACTCTCCTCTTCCTTTTCTTCTTATTGAAAGAGAATCGTATATTTCGCCATTCATTTTAATAGTAGGAGTATTATTTTTCGTTATATCCACCTTATCCATATCTGGAGGTGTTACAAATCCAGTCATTGGAGAACTTGTACCAAGCAATATTTCTTTGCCATCTTTCTCAAGTACAACAAAAAATAATTTCTGTTCACTAATATCTTCATCATAAACAGAATTAAGGGCATTATAAAGTATAGGAACACGATCGTGAAGTTCTTTCATCTCTTCTTCTTTGTTCCATTCTTTTATAACAACCTTCATGCTTCCCTGCCATTGATTTTCATGATACTTTTTATTAAACAAAAGTTCAAAAATATCAAGACAATCAGACACAAGTCGAGCATAAGCTAATCCTGCATAAGTGTCTTTAGGATGGCGCTTTTCTTCCGCGACACGGCGAAATGCCTCCTTTACAACAAAAAAACGTGCAAATGGTGTCGGTAAGGAATTCAAAGCACCGCTATTATCTGTTTTATATTCCTTTATCTTATCCAATTGCGATGCCTGTATCCCCGTGTTTTGTGGAGTCCACTCTGTTCCCTGTACACCACGGTCTATTATATTTAAATCTATGCTTGCCATAAATGTTACAATATTTTCTTTGTGTATGTGTCTATAGCTATATATGCAGAGTCAAGAAAATTCTTCATTTTATTACCAGAATCTTGTTTAGAGTTCTTTATCATTTCTAAAATATACCAAGAATCGTCTTTCGCCTCAAGCTCCACACTTTCTTTTATAATATTTGCCATTTTAGATGGTTTCATCTCTGAAATAGGAGCAAAAGCCCTTTTCTTAGATGATAACTCACCATACCACTTTTCAAAATTCTTAGCAAAAGTATTAACTTTAGCCAAATCTCCTTTGTAAAATTCATCATTGAATCCTTTTGTTTGTTTTAGTGGGAAATACTTCTCCTTGGGCAGTACATCAAGCAGCATTTTTAATATGCGAAAATCTGCCAAACACTTTACCAATGAAGCATACCCTTTACCTGCCGTAGCAAGATTAAGAGATGACACATCATTTTCTATTGCACGTGTCAAGTATTGACGTTCTTTGGGTTTTGAACGCTGCAAAAAGTCAAACAATGCTGTAGCAGCAACCAACTCTATAAAATTGGCTTCATCCGGCTGCGTTTGCTCATTGTTTTCGTGATTGTCCTGAAGTGTTGTTTCACCAACATAATAAAGCAAATCCGATTTAACGGTATGTTCATAATACGTAAGCGCAGCCTTAGCCTTTGTCATAAAGTTGCCAGAATCTATCTTACTGTTATTTTTCTTCGGATCTGTAAGGCCATAATATGGCAATACAGTAACAGCCCCCATAAATACATCACGAAGAATATCAGAATCTACTGTTGAACGTATCTTCCTCTCTAATAAAGGATAGCCAGAAGCCCCTGTTCCTCCAAATATAGAACTTATAATAAAGACACGATCGTCTGGTCCACAATTGGTTTTAAGCAAATCAAACCAAGACGCACCAGTTAACATTTCTTGCAATACAACAGTACCAACATTTGGATTACCACGGAAACCTACTGACAACTTGCTATTAAGATTTTCCGTAGAATAAAGAGTTTTTATAAAATAATTGTTAATGCTTGTTGCGTTGAGATTTCCTACATTAAGAAACTCTGCATATGAACGATCTTCGCCAGCCTCTTTGTTTGTATTATTGGTTTGCGAGTCCAATGTCCCAATCCATTCCATATCAGTTCCAAAGAAGCCATCTGGTCCATTACCATCAACAGTAGAAGCATCACGTATGGCTATATAGTTATCAATCAGGGTTTGAAGGTTTTTCTTCTCATCAAGATCAAGATGCGGGTCTATTATTATAGGTACAACTGTATATCCACAAGTGTCCATACCTGAAGCCATAAGCATCGTGATGCTTTTCATAACACGTTCACCTGTGCCACCAATGCAAAAGACAAATACTTTCTTCATAGTCGTTTGTTTTTTATAATATACCAAGGATAAGCATTACTTTTTCCACTCCTATTTATTATCGTTGAAATTATATAATATAATATTAGCGCAATTAGTGTATTAACTAATGCAACTTTCACCAAAAGCCAAATATCAAAACCTGGATTTGGAACTAACATATAACATACAATAAAAGTAATCAGAAACACAGAAATTAAATTACACAGGCCAAATCCGAACCAATATCTGGGACGATAATGTCTTCCGGGTATATTGTTGTATGGAAAGAAATATCCCCAACAATATAATACCGTTAATACTATCATTATGACAAAAGGAATCCAATCTCCACCATCTATCGAATTCCATAATCTCGTAGCAGCCTTCTTAGCCGACTCATTGTCTGCATAATCGGCTAGATACTCCTTCTTGGAGGTAAACCAAGTCAGGACAGTTAGTATATTTATCATTGTTTCTTAGTTTTATTTATTGCTTATTTTGTACTTATTAAAAGATGAACAGGATGAACATTTTTAAAACGCTCCATGCTCGAATAGAACCCACCTAACAATCCTTCCATTGAGAATGTTGTAGTAACATCATTTACATCTTGCGAATTGAGATAACGCATAAAACGCATATTGGGTTCTTGTACTTCAGGACATTTCAAAGTAATCTCAAAAACATCCGATTCGTCATACATATTCTGGATTTTCACTGGCACTTTGGCTATTGCCGTGCGTTTAAGCTGTTTGCCATCGTCGAAAGAGATATCGTATGTAATCTTCTTAGCATCAATAACAGCCTCTGCTCCATTCTCACTCTTTATAGACAGATTCTTAACCATATAGTCCTTGTTCTCAAATGTCCACGGATAATTGGTTATATCAATGTCCAGAACTATGTTGCATTCATCATCAAAGCAGCCATACGACTTATTTGCATCTATCTCTGTCAGATAATCTGCATCGCTTATGGTTATTGAAGGCGAAAGATAATCTATCCCCCACTCTATTTCGTCAACGAAAGTCTTGTTGTTATTGAGTAAGGTGGCAATGAAGTTGCGCATAAAGACAACATTAGACCTATTGCCAACAACAAGATAATAATAAGGAGAATCTGGAGTCGCTTCATTACCATTCTTATCAATATATTCAGAAGTGGCAGCTATGAGACAAACAACAACATCACGATGACGCATCATAATATTACGTATATCAGTTGAATACTGTGTAAGCAATGCCTTTAGTGCCGAATTACCAACCGGGTCATATTTCATGTCTGATATCAACACTCCTACCTCTGATGACTTAGCATCTACATCATCAAGCATTCTAGCAATCATATCTGGCACATCCGTAGAAGATGCTGAAACAAAAGTCCCCTTGTTCATTCCTTCTCTGAATGTGTTCACCGGAACTGCGACCGCAGGCTTATTCTGTTCACCAAAGACATTAACATTACCGTCAGACGGAACAAAATCTGTTATCACCGACCAAACGTCATTCTTGAATTTGGTAGACAGATTTGAACGGAAAAAACCATTCATACTGCCAGATACTTCAACATAAAACTTTACGTTTTTCGGGGGCAGAGATACAAATGTCTTTAACTTTTCGTTACACATGCCATCTTCTGTAAAAAATTTGGAACCTGTAGTATTCACAACACCACAACAAGCAACAAGTACAGATACGGCAAATGTCAAAGCAACACACTTTAATAAATTAGAAGCTGTCAGCAGACTTAAGATAATCTTATTCATAATAGCATTGATTATTTATAGTGTTTAAGGTCACTATACAAAAAAAGCGTGGAACTTGCCCGTTATCCATTCCACGCGTCCAGGCCTTCGCATTGCCTCAATTCGTCGAAACGGACAACTGCAGAAAGCCCACGCATGGCATATAATTTACCCATGCGCGAAAAGGCGTATATATACCTAAAGGACATACCTTTGGTATATATACGACAATTCGCGGCAGGGTATGGATATACCTACCGTGAGCATCTACCGCTGTCTCGTTCTCAGACGAATGGTCGTAAGTTGCGAAGTTAGGACGCGTCAAGAACAAGAGCTTTAAGTAAACGCTCTTTCCATAAAGTAATTGCACCCTCCCCGATCATCCCTAAGGACTTTCTGCGAAAGTATGCTTTGCAAAATTAATTGTTTTTTCTCATAATACCATATAACTTATCAAGTTTTTCTCTCCACAACTCTCCATTTCGATAATAGAATAATCAGTAGTAAGAAAGGTAAAAGCAGGTAAGGCAAATTGATTTTAGCTTGTATTTAAGGGTGCGTGGCTATGGCGAGCATGCAATTACCTTCTATAATCGCGCTTGATTGCCGTTTTTTATCCATTATACTACATCGTAGTGGATAAAAAACGGCTTTTTTATCCACTACAGCGTATTTATTGGATAAAAAACTGTATATTTGCCATTATTAACGAGCAACTATACATCGAGCGACTATGAATACTATCATACAAAATCAGCGCAAGGAACGCGACGAACTGTTGGCACGTCCATATCTTGTACGCAAATCAAATACAAACACGTCTGATCTTCTCGCCAATCCGATGATAAAACTTATCACCGGTCCACGGCGTGTAGGCAAATCCACATATGCCCTGCTGATGTTGCAAGGCAAAAACTTTGCTTATCTCAACTTTGACGATAATCTCCTTCTGTCGGGTTGGGACGAGGAACTTGTTATGCGCACTCTCGACAAAGTGTATCCTGACTATGAATACCTGTTGCTTGACGAAGTGCAAAACCTGAAAGACTGGGACGTATGGGTGTCAAAGCTATACCGCCGTGGCAAGAATCTTGTCATCACTGGCAGCAATGCCAAGATGCTAAGCAGCGAAATGGCTACTGTGCTTACGGGCAGATACCTGCAAGTGGAAATGCTACCGTTCAGCCTTTCTGAAACAATGGAATGGAAGGGTATCAGCACACATGTCGACAATGATTCACAACTTGCCGAAGCCACCGTAATAGCTGACGACTACCTGCGCAATGGAGGTTATCCAGAAACTATTGATATGCGCAGCATCACACGTAACTATCTGTCTACGTTGTTCGACTCAATAATTTGGAAAGACGTGGCTAAACGCCACAATATACGCAACATAACAGACCTGAGCAACCTCGCCCTTTATCTGTTGTCTAACTTCTGCAATCCGCTTTCTGCCAATGATATCGCCAAAGAACTGGCAATGACAAGCGTAACGACAACACGCAAGTTTATGGACTATCTGCACGAACCGTACTTGTTCTATTACTTGCCACGCTTTAATAACAAACTCAAGCTGATGAAGAAGGCTGCTACCAAGGTGTATGTCATCGACAATGGATTTGTTACGTCTAAGGCTTTCAATATAAGCGAGAATCTGGGACGGTTGTTGGAGAACGAGGTTTTCGTAGAGCTGTTACGTCAGGGATTCCAAGTAGAGACTTCATTGTTCTACTATCGTTCACGTAACGATCGCGAAGTGGACTTCGTGACTCGTAAGGGAACACAAATCCACCAACTGATTCAGGTGTGCTACGATATGACTTCACCCAAAACAGAAAAACGCGAGGTTACAAGTCTTATAGAATGTGCAGAAGAACTAAAATGCAACAATCTCATAATCATCACCAACAATGACGAGAGGGAAATAAACAAGGACGGATACAACATCAAGGTTGTGCCATTCATCAAGTTTTCAGCAGCTTACTAACAGAGATATGGCTTTGATAAGGCATGTATAAATTATTTCCAACTGCCGACGTTGGTTTATTAACGAAAATGCAGTAAATTTGCTGATTGAATAATAAAAGCAGCATTATGATAGAAAAATACATAAATCCACATACAGATTTTGGCTTTAAGCGCTTGTTTGGCTCTGAGTTTAATAAGGATTTGCTTATAAGCTTCCTGAATGCTATGTTCCACGGTGAACAGAACGTGCAGGACGTCACGTATCTCAACTCTGAGCAACTTGGCGACCGTTCAGATGCCCGTCGTGCCATCTTCGATGTATATTGCGAGAACTACAAGGGCGAGAAGTTCATTGTAGAGATGCAGAACGTATACCAAGAGTTCTTCAAGGACCGTACTATCTATTATTCCACGTTTCCTATTCGTGAACAGGCGCAGCGTGGAGGTGATTGGGACTTCCATCTCAACCCAGTATACACAATAGGCTTGCTGAACTTCAATTTTGCTGATGGTCTTGAGAATGCAAAGCGCTGGCACCATGAAGTGAAGTTGATGGAGGTGGATACCCACGAGGTATTCTATGACAAGCTTACATACATATACGTAGAGATACCTAAGTTTGATAAAAAAGAGAACGAACTTGTCACTATGTATGACAAGTGGATGTACATATTAAAGAATCTCTCCAAATTAATGCAGCGTCCTGCCGCATTGCAGGAGCGTGTCTTCACCCGTCTTTTCGAGCAAGCAGAGATAGCCAAGTTTAACAAGCAGGAACTGAAGCTATATGAAGATAGCGTCAATGCATATCGCGATATAGTCAATGCCATAAGAACGGCAGAGAAGAAGAAATTTGCAGAAGGACGTGCAGAAGGCATAGCGGAAGGACGTGCAGAAGGACGTGCAGAAGGTATTATGGAAGTTGCGAAAAAAATGCTTGACAATGGTATGTCTGCTGATCTTGTTGCAGAAATGACAGGATTATCACTTGAGGAGGTATATAGTCTGAAGCAGTAAACAAAAAGCTTTACATCAAGTCTCAAGAGAACCATTTCCCAACACAGACCTGATGTAAATCGGTCATTAGGATTGAGTTGCACAGAATTATGATTTATAGCTATCCGTCATAATTCAGACCTCACTCATGAAGACAATGGCAGGAAAAGCATGCAAATATCGTACAAAGAGTAAAAACTTGTTACAAAGCAAAAATCAATTATAGAGATTCAAAAAGCCGTTTTTATGGGTTTTTACAGCATCAAAGCCACCCTTGCCAACCATCAAAAGCCCCATAGTGCCCTCAAAGTGCCACTTTTACAGTCTCAAACAAGAGGTTTCGAAGAATAAATATCTCATCCGCATCGCAGACAAGACTTATAAAGTGAAGATATAGATCACCGATGCTATGCACCGGATATAGCTCTACTATTGCCGTTTTTTATCCACTACAGCGTAATAATTGGATAAAAAGAGGGAAATAAACAAGGACGGATACAACATCAAGGTTGTGCCATTCATCAAGTTTTCAGCAGCTTACTAACAGAGATATGGCTTTGATAAGGCATGTATAAATTATTTCCAACTGCCGACGTTGGTTTATTAACGAAAATGCAGTAAATTTGCTGATTGAATAATAAAAGCAGCATTATGATAGAAAAATACATAAATCCACATACAGATTTTGGCTTTAAGCGCTTGTTTGGCTCTGAGTTTAATAAGGATTTGCTTATAAGCTTCCTGAATGCTATGTTCCACGGTGAACAGAACGTGCAGGACGTCACGTATCTCAACTCTGAGCAACTTGGCGACCGTTCAGATGCCCGTCGTGCCATCTTCGATGTATATTGCGAGAACTACAAGGGCGAGAAGTTCATTGTAGAGATGCAGAACGTATACCAAGAGTTCTTCAAGGACCGTACTATCTATTATTCCACGTTTCCTATTCGTGAACAGGCGCAGCGTGGAGGTGATTGGGACTTCCATCTCAACCCAGTATACACAATAGGCTTGCTGAACTTCAATTTTGCTGATGGTCTTGAGAATGCAAAGCGCTGGCACCATGAAGTGAAGTTGATGGAGGTGGATACCCACGAGGTATTCTATGACAAGCTTACATACATATACGTAGAGATACCTAAGTTTGATAAAAAAGAGAACGAACTTGTCACTATGTATGACAAGTGGATGTACATATTAAAGAATCTCTCCAAATTAATGCAGCGTCCTGCCGCATTGCAGGAGCGTGTCTTCACCCGTCTTTTCGAGCAAGCAGAGATAGCCAAGTTTAACAAGCAGGAACTGAAGCTATATGAAGATAGCGTCAATGCATATCGCGATATAGTCAATGCCATAAGAACGGCAGAGAAGAAGAAATTTGCAGAAGGACGTGCAGAAGGCATAGCGGAAGGACGTGCAGAAGGACGTGCGGAAGGACGTGCGGAAGGACGTGCAGAAGGTATTGTGGAAGTTGCGAAAAAAATGCTTGACAATGGTATGTCTGCTGATCTTGTTGCAGAAATGACAGGATTATCACTTGAGGAGGTATATAGTCTGAAGCAGTAAACAAAAAGCTTTACATCAAGTCTCAAGAGAACCATTTCCCAACACAGACCTGATGTAAATCGGTCATTAGGATTGAGTTGCACAGAATTATGATTTATAGCTATCCGTCATAATTCAGACCTCACTCATGAAGACAATGGCAGGAAAAGCATGCAAATATCGTACAAAGAGTAAAAACTTGTTACAAAATAAAAATCGATTCTAGAGATTCAAAAAGCTGTTTTTATGGTGTTTTGCTGTGCAAACAGCACCCGAGCTTAACAATAGCGCCACTTTTACAGACCAATAGTGCCACTATTAGAGTGTAAAAGTGGCGCT
>ERZ1031020.460-NODE-460-length-15058-cov-22.979537_pt1 | contig 15058 bp, 16 predicted proteins | sample MGYA00517109_ERZ1031020 | MGnify/ENA primary metagenome ERZ1031020 (study PRJEB33719, sample SAMN04261270) | wastewater metagenome | biome: rural village; feature: human; material: feces | host: Homo sapiens | place: El Salvador | collected 2013-01-07 ... | reverse complement strand
AATGGATAAGAATATTTATGCTGCGATTGCCATGGCACTCTATGAGTACCAGGGCAATAACGTACACGACAAGGAGCCTGGCATCATTACGATCAAGCCACGTCAGACGATGTGGAACGCCAAGTTCTTGAGTTTAACAGCCAAACCATAAAGATAAAGAAATGAAAGAGTTTAAATATACAATTGACGGAAAAGAATACAAGGTTCAGATTGACGCTGTTGAGGGTAACATCGCAAGCGTGAACGTAAATGGCGAAGCTTACAAGGTTGAGATGGAACAGGAAGCTGAACCAGAGAAGAAGAAGGTAGTGCTCGGTCAGCCTGCTGCTGCATCTGACGATGCTGAGGCTACTCCAGCTGCCAACGTAAATACAGCCAACGCTGTAAAGGCTCCTCTCCCTGGTACTATTACCAGCATTGAGGTAGCTGTTGGTCAGGAAGTAAAGGCTGGCGATACTGTCGTCGTTCTCGAGGCTATGAAGATGCAGAACAACATCGAGGCTGAGAAGGATGGCAAGGTTACAGCTATCTGCGTAAAGCCTGGTCAGGCTGTACTCGAAGAGGATGCTCTCGTGGTTATCGAGTAAATCAAGAATTCGAGAATTATACTTCCTGATTCGGGAATTTATAATTCGGAAAATTATAAAGAATATCAAAGGTCGCAAGCTGTTAATTGTTTGCGACCTTTTTCTATACTGCTGTATGAGCATAAACTGCTATACAAAGTAATTTTTTTCTAAAGAAAAAAGACATAAAGTACAATAAAATGATAGATTTAACAGAAGAACAGATAAAAAGATACAGCCGCCACATCCTCCTTCAGGATGTAGGCCTCGAGGGACAGGAAAAGCTCCTCAACGCCAAGGTACTCATCATTGGTGCCGGAGGATTGGGTTCCCCAGTTGCCCTCTACCTCGCTGCGGCTGGCGTGGGACATATCGGTATCGTGGATGCCGATGTGGTTGACCTCAGCAACCTGCAACGACAGGTCATTCACCAGACCAAGGACTTGAACACCCCTAAGGTGGAAAGCGCCAAGGAGAAAATGATTGCCATCAATCCTGATGTAGAGGTGACAACCTACCATACCTTCCTCGCCTCAGACAATGCCGAGGAAATCATCAAGCCATGGGATTTCGTCATTGATTGCACCGACAACTTCCCGGCGAAGTTCCTCATCAATGATGCCTGTGTGCGACTGGGCAAGGCATTCTCGCATGGCGGCATCCTGAGATTCCAGGGGCAGACCTTCACCCATCTTCCAGGCACGGCTTGTTACCGTTGTTTCTTCAAGGAGCCACCTCCAGCAGGCACTGTTCCTACCAGTAGCCAGGCAGGAGTCCTGGGTGCCATCGCTGGTATGCTCGGAACCATCCAGGCTGCCGAGGCGTTGAAGTACTTCCTCGGTGTGGGCGAACTGCTCACCGACCGATTGCTCACCTTCGATGCCAAGACGATGAACTTCCGCACCATCAAGGTAAAGAAGCGTGCATCCTGCGAAATCTGCGGCGACCACCCTACCATCGATCATCTCATCGACTATGAGTAGGCTGCGTGTGATTTGAAACACCACTAAGATTCAGTGATTATTTGTACGATGTAGTGATTCTCGACTATGTATTGAAGTCGATAGAAGAAAGCATCGAATAGAAAAGATTTGTATAACAAAAAAGTAAAGTCACAATACTCAGCACCATCTGCCGGATATTGTGACTTTTTTTCAGAATAGAACATTGCAGGTGGTTCAGGAACGGGCTGAAAGCCCAAAAGCTCGTAGCCCAGGGCAGCACCCTGAGTACACTCGCAGTCAGCAATACGCCCTGCAAGGGCAAAAGCTTCGTATAACACTCTATATTAGAACACATAGAAATAGCGTTTAAGGTCACAATTTGTGACCTTAAACTATTCAAAAATTCAATGATTTACTTCTTAACCAGGCATTTTATACTCATGTCTAAGCTTCCAGATAGTTCATCATATCCTCCAATGTATCGAAGTTCTTGACATTCCCCCTCTTTACATCCATAATAGCCTCCAACAAATCGCCCTCATACACTTGTGGTCTAGTATGCTTCTTATCATCCATAAAACGAACCAGACGTACATAGCCAGAGCGACAAACCTTCGACTTTTCCTTCTTGGAACAATCAAAAGCGTTCTTAAAATCTATATTAATCTGCTCCATAATTATTTAGACTTTAAATTAAACATCTATTTTAATACTATCCGTTACACTTTTTCAGAATAAGGCGTTCTCATATGCTCATGCTTCCATTGCTCAATAGTTTCTTCATCTATCAAGCCCTCATCCCACAATGCATTTGCGGCATCTATTGCTTTTTGCGCAAAATAACGGCTATCTGTCGTCATAATACTATCATTTTAAATATTTACACATGTTACTTATGAGTAATCAACGCTTCCATATCTTTGATAAAATTCTCTACTTTCTCAAAATACGGCAAGACCTCTTCTTCTGTAGCATCAAAGGTATCATCATAATCACCAGACTGCCGAAGTTCATATAGACGAGAGAACAACTTTCCATAAGTGCGATCCAACAAACCTGTGGCAATAAATTTCTCTCCAACTAAATGTATTACACCGGCATGAGTCTTTGCAGTAAAGCCCTTGTCAAGTAACAAAGCAGAAGCCATATGGAATACAGTATAATACAAACGATTTCCCGTCAAATTCCAATACTTCAATTTTGCCACACCCTTAGCCTCATCAAAACTCTTATAAGCTTTTTCTATCCTGTAGTGTACAAGATCTCTACGTTGTTGACCCTCTAGCATAGCATCACCCCTTCCTCTTCTACATTATTATAAAAAGGACTGCCCTTTTTGCTCTGCCAATCCTTCATCGAATACACTATCGGGTGAATCATCTGATTGATTTGCCATCCCAATTCCCAAAGAGGATAGGTATAATTATCATGATCCTGCTCATCTATCTTATCCTTATTCAGAAGCACAAGGATGTCCCAGTCGGAATCTGCCTTGGCATCCCTTCTGGCTCTTGACCCGAAAAGAATAACCTTGGCATCTTTCGGCATAATCGACTCCGCTTTCTTCTGAATCGACTTGAGTACCTCATCTTCAAGATGTTCCCTTGTTACAGTTGTCATAACACTACCATTTTAATTACACCGCAAAAATACGAAAAAGATTCGGAACTAACAAATATTCTGAGAGATATTTGCTTTTATTCTTTTCTCTTCACCCAAACCTTGTGGCTGCCGCTGCCCATCCAACCTATCGGCGAGGTTCGGTCGGCGGTGATTTCCTTCAGCTCCATAGAGGCAGAAGTGCGGCTCAGGTTGTTGATGGAGGCATAATCACCTAGGGTGAGGACTCCGTTCTTCTCTATCACCTCCAGGGCACGGGCGATGCGCTCTTCCCTGGAATAGAGCTGCTTGCGAATCACCTTTACACCACCCATATCACGCTCCAGGTCACGATCGGTTTCTCGCTTCACCTCCCTGATAAACTCAGGAGACGCCTTGAAGTTGATGTCCTTCACGCCCACCTTGCGATACGTCATCTTATCATCTGCACTCTGCATTTCCGTAGGCTTATCGTCCTCGAAACCGAGGGAGAGGGAGAAGGTGCCGATGCCTTCCAGATTCACATTGTAGCCCATGGAGAGCATTTCTACCAGCATATCAGCCACATCCAGCAACACAGCCTCCGTGGTACTTTCCGAAATACCACGATGGTAGCCCTGCATTCTCTTGATGAACTCTTTTCTGGATAGTGTCCGATTGGTCACCATCTTGGGATAAACTCTGCGCTTGCCTTCATCACGCATATCTGTCAACTCCTGCAACTTGTACTTAGCCATATCTGTTTCCTTTCTTATTAAGATTGTTACACTCCTTATTGCAGCAGCTTTTGCATCCTACGGTATTTATTATCATACCCCTAAGGAGAAAAGTCCACCACCCTAGGAAGAAAAGTATTTAATCCTAGGAGAAATCTCCGTTCACCGACGTTGAATGTCCGTTCAGCGGCGGCGAACGGCGGTTCAACGTCGCTGAATGTCGGTTCAACGTCGGTGAACGAAACTTTCTATTAGGCAAAGATACAACTTTATCCTATATTAACCAAGACTTTTCCTGAATATCTTCACTTTTCCATTCATAATTCTTCGTTTTTTGACCCTATTTCTTTGCGTATCCCAAATAATTGTGCTAACTTTGTAGTCAGATTGCAAACCAAAGGTCAAAGGATTGCAGTCCAAAGGTCAAAGGATTGCAAGCAAAAGGCCAATGGATTGCAAGCAAAAGACTAAGATTAGACATTCTTATGAGTATGAAGATAATAGCAACCAGCGACTGGCATCTGGGCAACCTGTTTCACGGCAACGACCGTCTGCCTGAACACAAGCATTTCCTGAAATGGCTCCTGGAACAAATCGCTGAACAAAAACCAGATGCTCTCCTCATCGCAGGAGACATCTTCGATAACGGAAATCCAGCGGCAGCGGCACAGACCGTTTATTACGAGTTTCTTGCCGATGCTACCCAACTGTGCCCTAACATGCAGGTCATCATTACCGCCGGCAACCACGATTCAGCCAGCCGACTGGAGGCTCCCCGTCCGCTGCTCACCCGATACCACGTGGAAATAAGAGGAAACGTAAGGAAAATCTGGCAGCAGGGAGAAAACGTAAGAAAAATCCGGCAACAGGGAGAAAGCGAGGACGAAGGGAACGGAAAGGAAACAGATGATAAAACCGGCGGACATTGGCTCTATTCCTTCGATGACCTCATCATCCCCGTAACCAACGAGGAAGGAGAAGAAGTCATCATCCTTGCCGTACCTTTCCTAAGGAGCGATGTGGTACAGAACGCCAGTTACTCGCAGGGTGTCAACGACTTTCTGAGAGAATTGACGGCAGAGGCTCGAAAGAAATACCCAGGCAGGAAGTGCATTATGATGGCACACATGTATGCCAAGGGTTCGGATATCGCCAAGAAGGATGCGAGCGAGAAAATCATCATCGGCGGACAGGAGGAAGTGGACCTGGAAGGATGGTACGACCATCCCGACTATATGACTTGCGGACACATCCACAAACGGCAACATATCTGGAACACCGACTGGGCAAGATATACGGGAAGTATCCTCCCGATGTCGTTTGCCGAGAAAGACTACACCCACGGCATCGACCTCATCACCATCGGATGTGACGAGGAAGGAAAGAAGGAAAACGGAATGGACGATGAAGAAAAGGAATACAGCAGAAGTAAGGAATGGAAAGTAGATTTTCTGGAATACAAGCCTCAGCACGCCCTCCGCATCCTGCCCGAAGATGAGGAAGAGCTGACCTTCAAGAAATGGCAGAAGCTCATCAATTCTGAACTTTCAGAGAGAACAGACGGCGAACTGAGCGACCACTTCGACTACGTGATGCTGAAGGTGAAACAGGAAAAGCTATCCAGCGATGACATCAAGGAACTGGAGAAGCTCGTCAACGAAAAGGATGCCGTGCTCTGCAAAATCCAGCGCATCATCCCGCAACTGGACCTCTCCACCATACAGGGTTCCCAGCACATCACCAGCATCGAAGACATCATCAACCGTCCTCCGCTCGATACGCTGAAGGAAGCCTTCGCCATCAGGCACAACGCTCCGATGAACGAAAGACAGGAGAAAATGTTATCCGATTTATTAACAACATCATCATTATGAAATTCCTACAACTCGAAATACTCAACCTCGCTTCGCTTGACAAACAGGGAGGCGAGGTCATCAACTTTGAAGAAGGTGCCTTAGGCGAGAGCACCATCTTCAGCATCGTAGGTCCGACGGGAAGTGGCAAGTCTACCCTACTCGACGCCATCTGCCTTGCCCTCTACAACCGCGCCCCTCGCTATCCCAGGAAAAAAGGAGACAAGAACCAGAACATCGAGATTTTCGGGGCCACAGATGCCAGCGAAAACAACCGACTGGCTCCTACCGACAGCCGAAACATCCTGACACGTGGCAAGAAAGAGGGCTACAGCAAACTCACCTTCCTTGCCAACAACGGCAGCATCTACCGCGCAGAATGGCACGTCAGATTCCAAAGGGTACGCTACGAGAACGCCAAGACTGCGCTCTATAAAATCACGAGAAACGGAGAAGAGATAAGTGAGGAAACTGCCGACTGGAACGAGCTGCCGAACATCATCGGACTCGACTACGACCAGTTTCTCCGCACCGTGCTCATCGCTCAAGGTTCGTTTGCCAACTTCCTGACGGCAAAGGAAAACGAGCGGTACGAACTCCTGGAAAAACTCATCGGATGCGAGGAAACCTATACGAACATCGCTACTGAAATCAAGAAGGCGAAAGACCAGGCAACGGATGCCTACAACCAGATGGCTGCATCGGTGGAAGCCGTAAAACAGAACCTGCTGAACGACGAAGAACTCATCCAGCTGCAAGAAGAAATTGCCCGTCTGGAAAAGGCAGAGAAGGAACTCGACAGCCAGTTGAAAGCCATCTCGAAAGACCTGCAATGGTTTGAGGAAAACGACAAGCAAATAAATCAAATCGCTATCTGCCAGACAGATATGGAGCAAGCGACAAATGCCATCAAAGAGATGCAAGCCCAGATTCTCCGTCTGCAACTGCACGATGAAGTACAGCCTGCCGTCAACCTGCTGCAGGAAGTAGAGCGACAGACGCAAAGCATCCACGAACAGGAAGGAAACATCCTGAAAGCGGAAGGAAACATCAAAAGCCAAGAGTCTGCCATCAGCGAAAGCGAGAAAACTCTCGCCAGTCTGAAGGAAGCAGTAAGCAAGGCACAGGAACAGCTAGAAAAGGCGCTGCCGGTCATCGCAGAAGCAAGGGCGCTGAAAACAAAAATGGAAGCGGCAATGCCGAATCTGAAAGAAAAGAAAGAGGCATTGGAGTTGGCACAGAAAGAGAATCTAACTGCCCAGAAAGACGTGGAGGAAAACGCCCGAAACATCCAAAAATGGGAAGCAGAAACGGAGAAAGCGAACCTTGCCCTCAAAACGACAAAGGAAGAGATTGCCAAGCAGAAACAGGTTCTGCACGAAGCGACGCAAGCCGCAGAACAGGCTTGGGAGACGGAAAAAAATAAGACTGCCGGACAGAACATAGAGGAACTGCAGAACAGCAAAACTGTAGCTGACAGGAAACTGCAGGATGTCCAGCAAGCCATCAAGGTTGTGGCTCATCTCGATGCCGCCACAGCAGAAAAGCAGAAGAATGAGGAGCGGATTCAGGTCTTGGGCAAGAGAAACGCAGAGATAGATGAAGCCCTGGGCAAGTTGACCATCGAGATCTTGGAGAAAGAGACCCTAACGCTGCGAAATGCCTATACCCTCATGGTGAGCGAGAAATGGGAGATTCATCGTGCCAACCTGACCGAAGGCAAACCTTGTCCGCTCTGCGGCAGCACGACCCATCCTTATCATACCGACAACAGGCAGTTTGAGGAAGCCACCACGGAACTCTCGCAACTCCTGAAAGTCAAGGAGAATCTGCTGAAACAGCAGCAGATTCAGGAGAAGGATCTTTCCGGCGAGAGAAAACAGAACGACGGCGAAGTACAGACGCTCCAGAAACAACAGGAAAAGCTGTCGGGAGAAATAGCAACTTACGAAGAGGAATGGAAGGCGCTCATCGCCCAGTATCCAAAGATTCCGAAGGCAGAGACAGAACTGAAATCGCTCTTGCCTATCTATGAAGACAAGGCGAAAGATGCGAGCAGCAAACTGAGCCTCTTTAACAAGATTCAGAAAGAGATAGAACAGCTGACCCAACTCAAGGATAAGGCTGTAAAGGATGAAGCTGCGTATGAAAGCAAGGCTTCAACAATACTGAATGAAGTCCAGGAAAGCACTTCAACCTGCTCAACAAAACTGGCTGAGCAGAAAGCACTTACCATCAACCTCACTTCACAGCAAAAGAGTAAGGAGGAGGCTTACGAGAAAGCCCTTCAGATATGGAATAGCGCCAAGAAGGAAATGGAGGAATGGCAGGAGAAATACAAGCAGATTCTGAATGGCGAAGAACCTGATGCGGCTGAACAAAGACTGATAGCAGCAAAGGATGAGGCTACGAAAGCAGCAGATACTCAGAACGAGAATATCAACAAACTGAAGGCTGAACTCGCCAACAGTAAAGGTTCACATCAGACCATGCTGTCTCAGAATAAGACGATGAAAGAGAATCTGCAGGCGAAGGAAAAGGAACTCGACCTTTGGATTGAGGAATATAACAAGCAGCTTGAAGAAAAGAGCATCGAAGGAAAAGACTCCGAAGAGGAAGGCATCGAGGAAAGAAGTATCGAACCAAGCCTTATCGACCGAAATATCATCCGAGAGATGCTTCACTCTGCCGAAGACTGGAACGCTATCCGACGGGAAAAGGACGAAAAGGAGAAAGCCGTGGCTTCAACAACCGCCCTTTACCAGAGCGCAGAAAAGGCGCATCAGCAGCACTTGGAACATCAGCCTGCCCAAACCCGTGATGCTCTCTTGACCATTCAGCAGGAGTATCAGGAGAGAAGTCAGCGCAACGAACTGATTGCTGCCAAAGCCAGGATGCAGAACCACCAGGAAGCCGTAAAGCTGTTGGGTGACAAGGCTGAGGCTCTGAAGCTCGTAACGCAGGAAAAGGACGACTGGACAGCCATCACGGATGCCATCGGAGCAGACGGCAAGACGCTGCGAAAGATAGCCCAATGCTATACGCTCAGTTTCCTGATTGCTCATGCCAACCAGGAAATCAGAAAGTTCAATAGCCGCTACGAACTGCAGCAGGTAAAGCATTCGCTGGGCATCAGAGTCATCGACCATGACCGTGCCGATGATATCCGAGACACCACCTCCCTATCAGGTGGCGAAACCTTCATCGTGAGTCTTGGCCTCGCCTTGGGCTTGTCAGCATTGTCTTCCCGCAACATCTCCTTCGAGAACCTGTTCATCGATGAAGGCTTTGGAACTCTCGACCCTGATACCCTCGCCACCGTCATCGACTCCCTCGCCATGCTGCAAAGTTCGCAAGGCAAGAAGGTGGGCGTCATCAGTCATACCGACACGATGAGCGAGCGCATCACCACCCAGATAAGGATTATCAAGAATGGCAACTCCGGCAGCAGCCATATCGAAATCTATCCGTAATTACACCTTATTATATATAGGATACATATCCTTATCCATCATACATACCATACGTTTGGCAGCCTTATACCAAATGTATGGTATGTTCTTTACACCCTGTATGGTAGTCTTTTTACTCCCCATGTGGTATTGCCCAAGTGGGGAAATCGCAGTACCTTTGCACCCAGAAAATAATAATAAAAAAAGACATAGATTATGGACAATAAGACTATCAAACATCTCAAGGAACTGGAGGCAGAATCTATCTACGTGCTCCGCGAAGTAGCTGCCCAGTTCGAGCGTCCAGTCATCCTCTTCTCGGGTGGCAAGGATTCTATCGTGATTACATATCTCGCCTACAAGGCATTCTATCCGGCAAAGATTCCATTCCCGCTGTTACACATCGACACAGGACATAACTTCGAGGAAACCATCCAGTATCGTGATGAACTGGCGAAGAAACTCGGAGCCGAACTCATCGTGGGCAGCGTGCAGGAAAGCATCGACAAGGGAAGAGTGAAGGAGGAAACGGGTTATTATGCTTCCCGAAACAAACTGCAGACCACTACCCTGCTCGATACCTTGGAAGAATATAAATTCGATGCTGCCATCGGTGGCGCACGAAGAGATGAGGAGAAGGCCCGTGCCAAGGAACGCTTCTTCAGTCATCGTGACGAGTTCGGACAATGGAACCCGAAGAACCAGCGTCCTGAGCTCTGGAACATCTTCAACGGCAGAAAGAACATGGGCGAACACTTCCGTGTGTTCCCTATCTCCAACTGGACCGAGATGGATGTATGGCAGTATATCTTCCTGGAAAACATCCCGATGCCTTCGCTCTACTTCACTCACGAAAGAGAGGTATTCAACCGTGATGGACAGTGGCTCGCAGCCCTGCCTTGCATCAAGCGTAAGCCTACAGAGGAAGTGGTAAAGAAGCTGGTTCGCTGCCGCACCATCGGTGACATCACCTGCACTGGACTCACGGAATCGAAGGCGACAACCGTAGCAGATATCATCGACGAGATTGCTTCTACACGCGTTACTGAACGTGGAGGAAGAGCCGATGACAAGCGAAGCGAAACGGCAATGGAAGACCGCAAGAAGGCGGGATACTTCTAGAGGAAGTGAAGAACGAAAAGTGAAGAGTGAAGAATTCGACACCTTCTGAGACAAAAGTCTATTCAACATTTATTTTGAACATTTAAAAGAGAACAAGATGGAATCTACAAGAGGTTATTTAGATATGGAGCTGCTCCGCTTCTCTACTGCGGGCAGCGTGGACGATGGAAAGAGTACTTTGATAGGAAGATTGCTTTATGACAGCAAGTCGATTTTCGAAGACCAGTTGGAGGCGGTGGAAGCGGCAAGTAAAAGCCGTGGTAATGAAGAGGTGAACTTAGCTTTGCTCACGGATGGTCTCCGTGCTGAGCGCGAACAGGGCATCACCATCGATGTGGCTTACCGCTATTTTGCTACACCGAAGCGCAAGTTTATCATCGCCGATACTCCGGGACATATTCAGTATACCCGCAACATGGTAACGGGTGCTAGTACTGCCGACCTGAGCATCATTCTGATTGATGCACGTCATGGCGTACTGGAGCAGACCGTGCGCCACAGCTATATTTCTTCGCTGCTCGGAATACCACATATCCTGGTGGCTATCAACAAGATGGACCTGGTTGATTTCAGTAAAGATGTATACGACAAGATTGTTGCCGACTACAAGAAGATGTCGGAGGCGCTGGATATCAAGAACGTGGTATTTATCCCTATCAGCGCCAAGGATGGCGACAACGTGGTGAACAGGAGCGACAAGACTCCTTGGTATGAGGGACCTACCCTGCTGAACTATCTGGAGACGGTTCCTGTGGGTCATAAGACGGTGAGCGATTTCTTCCGTTTCCCGGTACAGTATGTGATTCGTCCTATCAGCAGCCAGTTCCCTGACTACCGTGGTTATGCGGGCAGAGTGAGCGGCGGCATCATCCGTCCGGGCGATAAGATAAGAGTATTGCCATCGGGCACGGAGAGCACCGTGAAGAGCATCGACTTCGTAGAGGAACACCTGGAGGAGGCGTATGCCCCAATGAGCGTAACGCTGACCCTGAATGATGACATCGACATTTCTCGTGGCGATACGATTGTGAAGGCAGACGAAAAGCAGCCAAGTATCGAACAGGATATTACGCTGGATGTCTGCTGGTTTAACGAGCGTCCTGCTGCCGTAAGAAACAAATACGTAATCCGTCAGGCAACCTTCGAGACCCAGGGTTTGATTCGCAGCATCAACTATCGCCGCAACATCAACACCTTGGAGAAGGAAGAGGGTGTATCGGAATTGAAGATGAACGATATCGCCGAAATCACCATCCACACCGCCAACCCTTTGGTATTCGATAAATACACGGAGAATAAAGTAACGGGCAGCCTCATCTTCATCGACCCGGACACGAATGAAACCGTGGGAGCAGGATTGATTAAATGAAGATTCGGCACGGAGTTTTAAATTAGGCACGGGATTTTAAATTAGGCACGGATTAGACGGAAAATTTATGATTTCGTTGTTTGAGGTGAAAAGAAAAATCCGTGTAATCCGTGTAATCCGTGCCTAAAAATATAATTCGTGCAAAAAATATAATCCGTGCCAAAAGAAATATATTATGAACAAGGTACAAGACATTGAAGAACAAGAGAAGCTCAAGTCTCTCATTCCGGAACTCAATAAGAAATTCAGCGATGCGCCTGCCGAGGATATTGTCGGTTATTTCCTTCAGGCATTCAAAGGGCGCATCGCTCTTTCTTCTTCCCTCAGCATCGAGGACCAGACGCTTACCGACATCATCGTGAAGACGGATAAATCTGCCCGCATCTTCACCCTCGATACAGGTCGCCTCTTCCCGGAGACCTACCAGTTGATCGACAAGACAAACATGACCTACGGCATCAACCTGGAAGTGTTCTTCCCTAACTATGAGGCGGTGCAGCAGATGGTGAAGGAAGAGGGCATCAACCTCTTCTATAATTCGATAGAAAGCCGACACCGCTGCTGCCAGGTAAGAAAGCTGGAACCGCTGAAGCGGGCGATGCAGGGACTCGACGTATGGATCTGCGGATTGAGAAAGCAGCAGAGCGTAACCCGCAAGGATATGCAGGTAGTGGAATGGGACGACATTCATAACCTGATTAAGGTGAACCCGCTCATCAACTGGAGCGAAGAGGATGTGGAGCAATATGTAAAGAAGCACCATGTTCCTTATAACAAGCTGCAGGACAAGGGATATCCGAGCATCGGCTGCCAACCTTGTACAAGGGCCATCAAGCCTGGCGAGGATATCCGAGCCGGAAGATGGTGGTGGGAATCGCCGGAACATCGCGAATGCGGATTGCATCAGAGAAGCTAGATTTTAAGTGAAGAACGAAGAATTCAATTGCTGATGCTAATCATAAAGTTCAAAGTTCCAAGCTCAAAGTTCAAAGTGAAAAGTGAAGAATTCAAATGTTTTAGGAAGGGAATGAGCATGAAGAATTTAATCATCAACATTTTAGAGGCAGCGGCTTTCCTGCTGCTGGGATTGGGCGTCAGCCTGTTCGGATAAAGCGGATTGCAAATCCGCAAAATAAAGAGGTTGGGACATTTTTAAACGACGGATTACAAATCCGTCGGAACGCCTAACGGGATAAAAAATAATACGAGTATGGATTATAGAATAGCAAAGGATAAGATAGCAGGACAGGTGATGTTTCTCTTGACCATCGCCTCCATATTCCTGGTAATCATCATGGCGGTGGGACTGTTTATCAAGTCGGAACCGATATTGAGCCAGTATAATCTGTGGGAACTCCTCACGGAGAGCAACTGGCGACCGATGGAAGGCAAGTTCGGATTCCTGCCTTTCCTCGCCGGCACCTTCTGGTGTACGGCACTCGCCATTCTCATCGCCCTCCCCATCTCCCTGCTCATGGCCATCTATCTCACGGAATACGCCCACCGCAGCATCCGGAAATACGTGTATCCCCTGCTCGATATCCTTGCTGGACTGCCCTCCGTCATCTATGGCGTCTGGGGCAGCCTGCTCATCGTACCTTGGGTTTCGAAACACGTTGCTCCCCTCTTCGTTGAGTTTTCTTCGGGCTATACGGTTCTGGCGGGCGGCATCGTATTGAGCGTGATGATCATCCCGCTTCTGGTGAGCCTGTTTATGGAGATATTCGATAACATATCAACAGATTTGAGAGAAGCTTCGCTCTCGCTGGGCGCCACGCAATGGCAAACCATCAAGCATGTGGTGCTGAGAAAGGCACGACCGGGAATGATTGCAGCCATCGTTCTGGCGTTGAGCCGAACGCTGGGTGAAACGATTGCGGTGCTGATGGTGTGCGGTAACCTGGCTATCGTACCGGGCAACGTGCTCGATGCCTGCTACCCGATACCGGCACTCATCGCCAATAATTATGGTGAAATGCTTTCGGTTCCACTTTATGACAGCGCCCTGATGTTTGCCGCCTTCCTGCTGTTTTTTGTGGTAGTGATATTGAACCTCGGGTCGAGAATCGTATTGAAATCGATAAAAGGATAAAGGATAGGGGGATTACAAATCCCCCGGTTTTAAGAGGTCGAACATTTTTTACTGCGGATTTCAAATCCGCAGGGACGCTTAACGGAAGACTTCACTTAATATTACTAATTATGAAATACTTGAAAGAAAGAATCATGAAAATTCTGATGCTCGGCTCGATAGGCATTGTGGGCTTCTTCGTACTGAGCGTTCTCTGGACTATCTTTAGGCGAGGCTTTCCTGTGCTCTCCTGGGAGATGGTGAGCCAGTTGCCTAGCGGCGGCTTCTATCTGGGCGGCAAGGGCGGATTCCTCAATGCCATCGTGGGAAGCCTTTATATCGTGGGCGGTTCTACGCTGCTCGGACTCATCATCTCGCTGCCCGTGGTATTCTATATGAATGTGTATCTCAAGCCCAATTCGAAATTCGGATATATTGCCCGTCTGGCTTACGATACCCTCTTCGGAATTCCTAGCATCGTCTATGGTTCCTTCGCCTTCACGGTGATGGTTTGGCTGGGCATCAGAGCATCGCTGGGCGGTGGTATTCTCGTCACCACCCTGCTCATCGTTCCGATACTCATCCGTTCGATGGACGAAGTGGCGAAGACGATTCCGCAGGAGATACTCGATTCATCCTACAGTCTGGGAGCCACGAGAATAGAAGCCATCGGTGTGGTACTGAGACAGATAGCCCCAGCCATCGCTACCGCCACTTTATTAAGTATCGGTAGAGCCATCGGCGATTGTGCCGGAGTGATGTTTACGGCAGGATTCTCCGACCATATTCCTCATGGACTGAACCAGCAGGCAGCCACCCTCCCCCTGAGCGTGTTCTTCCAGTTGAGCGCCCCGCAGGAGGATGTTCAGAACAGAGCCTACGCTGCAGCCGTGGTACTCACCATCATCGTATTGGTGTTGAGCTTCGGCGGCAGATACATTATGGCTCATTTCTCTAAAAACAAGGTATAAACAGAAATCTAAACAAGGCTCTTCTGGAGTTGGTTTAAGGCTTAGATAAACGTTACGTAAGCCTTAAACCAACTCCAAAAGAGCCTTAAACCAACTCCAAAAGAGCTTTAAAGCAACTCCAAAAGAGCTTTAAAGCAAATATGCGTTCCTACGGATTCATCTATCCACAGGAACGCATATTCATTTCTCATCATAGGAGATAACCAATCATTATACGATACTATATCATCCATACGATATTTAAACCTTGTTTCCCTCTTTTGGGAAAACCACGGTAGGCTTGAAGGTCTTAGCCTCCTCAAAGTCCATCAGGGCATAAGCGATGATGATAACGGTATCACCCACCTGCACCTTGCGGGCTGCAGCACCGTTCAGGCAGATACAACCGCTGCCAC
>ERZ1031020.456-NODE-456-length-15257-cov-11.032298_pt1 | contig 15257 bp, 7 predicted proteins | sample MGYA00517109_ERZ1031020 | MGnify/ENA primary metagenome ERZ1031020 (study PRJEB33719, sample SAMN04261270) | wastewater metagenome | biome: rural village; feature: human; material: feces | host: Homo sapiens | place: El Salvador | collected 2013-01-07 ... | reverse complement strand
CGGAAATCTGGCATAGCAAGAAAAACGACTGTCGCTTATCCCGAACTCAGGTTATCATATTGACCTTTTATTCGCTGATGTCACCGGCTTCGGGCGTCAGCAAGTATTCAACGCTCATACGCGAAGTTCGTGGTTGGCCCTCAGAGAAGGTCCTTGCCATGGGCGACACCTTGCTCCAACGACATGAAGACGACAAGGCCCTCGTGATGTATATGCTCGTTTGCTCACGCACAAACGACAATATGACCGACAAGGAACTGACCGACTGCTCGCTTGCCAACATGAAGGCTGGCGACATCTTCTATGGCCGCGGCAACTATATCAACGCACTTGAGAACTATCAGACCGGACTGAAACTCAGCGAAAGCTCGAAGTCGAAAGAGCATCTTGCCTCTATATACAAGAACATCGGCAACGCTTACTGCATGTTCAAGGACTATGACAAGGGTTTCGAATATTATAAGAAAGGTTATGCCATCATACCTAAGGGCGACAAAGAGCTGACATTCAAGCTGCTTGCAAATCTCTTCGGCGTATGCCTCAACCGCAAGGACCTGAAGGAAGCACGCAAGTATCGCCAGCTTATGCAGACATCGCCACACCCCGAAACTTCCGAAACCCACTTCTACATCACTTTCTCCAAAGCACTTCTCAATTCTGAGGAGGCACGCTATGCCGAGTCCAACAAGATTCTTGCTGACCTTGCCCAGACATCCATCCGTGCCAAGCTGCCCGCAATATTCATTTGCTCCATATATTCACGCATCTACACCAACTATATGGAAATGGGCGACATGAGCAATGCCCTCCATTACATCCGCCTTTGCATGCAGACAGCTGAGAAGAACCGCATGATGCATTACGTGCCGGAAACACTGCGCGACATGGCAGAGATACAGAAGCGAAGCGGCAACACCTCCATAGCACAGCAATACGACGCCCAATACCTCAACCTGATGGACTCAATCTACAACTCACAACGATTCAACGTCGTGAAAAACCAGCAGTTCATCTACGAAGTGGACAAGGCTAACAAGGAGATAACCCGCCTACACCAAGAAGAGGAAATACATCGTCATAACGCCCGACTCTATCAGTTGCTCTTCCTTGTCAGCATCATCGCCGTCGTCCTTATCAGCGTATTGCTATTCTATGTACTCAGACAGAAGCGCAATCTGGAGGTGAGCTACCGCAAGCTTTACGACATGAACCGCAGCAATATGGCGGAAACAGAAGAACGCAAGGCTACTCGCACCAGCAATATGAAAGACGACCAGAAGCAGCAGTTGCTTGAAGACATACAAAGAGTAATGGAAGAAACTGACGAATACTGTCAGCAGGAATTCACCGTCGGTTCACTTGCAAAGCTCATCGGATCAAACGAGCGATACGTCTCGATGGTCATCAACGACCACTACGGCAAGTCGTTCACCGAACTGCTCAACGACTGCCGCATAAAGAAAGCATGCGAACGTCTCACCGACGACACCGAATACGCCAACCTCACCATCACCGCCATAGGACAGAGCGTCGGCTACAAGTCGCAGACCACCTTCATCAAGCAGTTCCGCAAATGCACCGGTCTAACCCCATCCGTATATCAGAAGTTCGTGGCAGAGGACCGGCTCAAGGAGCATACTGTGGAATAAAAAAACCGAAATCATTGTAATACAGACGCTTTTCTCTTCATTTTCGGGAAAATGGAGTAAACGGATTTGCTCGATATAAGCATAAACTATATATTTGCAGACGATAATACATTAACCTAACCACGCCTGTCCGTCGAAATGAGTTGCGAAGCAAGAAGTTCTGCTGATGGGTTTTTAATTATTAATCTTATGCAAATAAAAAGACCGTTTTTTATGGCCATAGGTTTCGCGGCAACGATGTTATTGTTGCCCGCCACCGCAATAGGTCAAGACACAGCATTAGGAAAAAATTTTCAGCGTGACAACCTCAAGCCCTTCGCCGGTGTTAAGATATCAAGAGTCACAGCAGAAAGAATCACAGCAGATACAGATATAGATATAGACCGTCCCGGCACTCCTTCTGACGTCTTTGCCCAAGATAATGTCACCTCCGTGGTATTCACATGGAAAGACGCCGATAAAGGTGTTAATGGCGGCTACGTGGACAAGACCTCACTCTCACATAATATATATACATTTGAGAACATTTACGGCAACATCACCAAAACTCTCATTGCCGAAACCGGCGTAGGACAAGAAAGCTACACACTCAACATGCGCACTGACGAGGGCAAGCAAGAACTGAAGGATTTCGGCGTGTCTGCTGTAAATGCCACTGGCGAAAGCAATGTTGCCATGGCACCAAGCATTATCGTGGGCGCACCATACGAACTGCCGTTTGCGGAAAGCTTCAAGAACGGTAAGCTTGACAACCCAATGTGGTGGGCAAGAAGCAACGGCGCATCCGAGTTCACTATGATGACAGAGGATTCATCCGACGGCAACGGATGTATCTTGTACGAATCAAACAGCTCTGACGATTATGGCGTAATGGGTACTGGTAAGCTGACTCTTGCAGGAGCCATCCATCCGAAACTGGAGTTCACCCACTTGGCATACGAGAATAGCGACGCCAAGATAGTCGTAGCCATACAGAAGCCAGACGGCACAGAGGAAGAACTGCAGACTATCCAGACCGTATCCGAGGACGGCAAGTGGATTAGAAACACGATAGACATCGACCCGAAGTATGGCTCATTACCTTATATATTCCTGCAATTCACGGTTTCAGCCAGTCAGTACGAGTTTGTAATGCTTGACGAAATCAGCATTACCGACCAGTGTGAGAACGATATGGCTGTGAAGACCATCATCCTTCCTCCATCAGCAAAGAAGGGGGACAACGTCGAGGTGAAGGTGACTGTAGAGAACCGTGGCTTGCAGGAGGCCAACGGATACAAGGTGAAACTGTATGCCGATGGCAAACTTCAGGACACCAAGGTGGCCGAAACCGCCCTTGCATATATGGACGAAGCCGTCCATACATTCAGTTATCCAGCAGCCATCACCATGGAGAACAGCTCTGTGGAACTGAAAGCGGAAGTGGAATACGAAGGCGACATGAAGCCGGAGAACAACACGAAGACCACCACGCTGACCTTTAAGGTATCTGACAAGCAGAAGCCGGAGAGCGCATCTGTCACTGACAACAACAACGGCACATACACCATAAGCTGGACGTCACCCGCCGATGCACGCAAGGTGGTTACGGACAGCTTTGAAGAGTACGACTCATGGTCGCAGGACAAATTTGGCGACTGGACAGCGAAATTCAGTGAGGAGAAGACTAAGACCGGAAATATCTTCACCTATCCTTATCCAGGCGAAGGCGACCCGTTCGCATTCATACTGATGGAACCGCTTGACTACTGGATTGACTCTGAGACTATGGGCAACTTCCCATGCCTCAAGCCCCACAACGGCAACAAATACCTTGCAGCATTCTACAGTTTCGCCAATGGCGACTACATTGATGCAAACGACTGGCTCATAAGTCCCGCTCTGTCAGGTTACAAACAGACCGTCTCCTTCTGGGTGAACAATCTTGTTTCGCCGGGCGTATATAACCTTGAGACCTTCGACGTGCTCTACTCTACAATGGGCACAGACTTTAAGGACTTCATCAAGTTGGGCGAAACCTACGACATAGAGTCTGGCGAGTGGCAAGAAATCAACGTAGAACTGCCAGAAGGCGCCAAGTATTTCGCCATCCACCGCAAGACAAGAGAAGACGACGCTATGATATTCCTCGTTGACGACGTTACATACGAAAAGGGAACAGAAATCATTACTGGCTACAACATCTACCGCGACGACCAGCTGATAAAGACAATGGAAGCCGACCAGACGGAGTTTACCGACGAAACGGGAGAGGCTGGCAAGAAATACACCTACGCCATCACGGCACTTTACGCCAACGGCGAGTCTGAGCCGACCATCGCAGTTCCTACAGTTATCAACACAATACAAGGCATTGAGACTGTCAATCATGCAACAGCATACACAGTCTACACTCTCGGCGGCCAACTGATTGGCAAGAGAATGAAGTCGCTCAACGGTCTGAAGCCTGGCATCTACGTCATCAACGACCGCAAGGTGATCATCAAGTAATAGCATAACTCCGTAAGGAGACATCATTTCATAATTGGGGGCAACGCTCTTGAAGCCGTATCATCACGACATCAAGGACGTTGCCCCCTTTATTTGCCACATTCCTTGTCAAAAAGCCACATTTCATCGGGATTTCATACCTATTATAAGGTATTTTATCATCATTTTCGTGAAAATGGAAAAGACTGATTTGCACAGTGTTTATAATATACATATTTTTGCAAGCGATAAATATCATAACATAACACCGCCTGTTTGTGGAATATGTAATATACAAGTAGTTCTGCCGATGGGTTAAAAATAATAATCTTATGCAAAAACAAAAACCAATTATGACCATTGGAGTAACAGCATCAATGTTGTTGTTGTCACTCGGCGCCAACGCCCAAACCACAGAATTAGGGCTTAAAGGTAACAAGTCTTCATACGAGATGCTCGCTCCTATGAAGCTTACACCAGCAGAGCGCAAGGCTAAGTTGGCTGAGTCTATCGCCAAGCATCCGCTTTTGCACAAGAGACTCGTGCCGCAAACAGCAAAGCGTGACAGCCTCGTGCGTCTTAACCGCAACATTGAGGCAGGCATCAAGACCAAGCAAGCACCATCCCTTCCTATATTAAGAGCCAACGACGAGAAAGCCAAGACTCTATGGGGTAATGTGCTTTTTGATAATAGCTGGGGTGCTGAGACTCCAGAATACGGTATGTACTCATTCAGCACCGAAACTCCCATTAAGGTAAAGAAGCAATTCCTGGACGACTTCTTCCGTGCCACCGGTGCAGGTGCATGGATTGAGGACGACCTCTATTTCGTGATGCACCAGAACTTCTGGGGCGTGGATGTGATCTACCTCTATCATTACGACACCAAGACTTGGGAGAAGAAGTTGGAAAAGCGCCTTGAGAATTATTCGCTCGTTGCCATCGAGACAGCCGTGGCTAATGACGGAACTGTCTACGGATGTTTCCTTGACGCTGACGGTACGTATAATGAGCTTGGCGTAGTGGACTATGCCACCGAGTCAAGAACCACTATCGGACGACTCAGACACAGTTACGTGGCAATGGGTATCACCAGCGACAATGTACTGTATGGCATTGCGGAAGATGGCAACCTCTATAAGATTGACACCCAAACAGCTGAAGAAGTAGTGGTCGGTTCCACTGGCAAGCAGCTCACCAAGGCTGACGGCAGCTACTTCTATCAGAGCGGCGAAATAGACCAGACCACCAATACTTTCTATTGGGACTGCGTGGACAACAACCAACAGTCAACCCTCTATACAGTCAACCTCACTACCGGTCAGCTGACGGAGGTTGGACAATTCGCTAACAACAACATCGTCTCGCTCCTTACCATTCCTAAGGCAAAGGCTGCCGACAACGCTCCTGCTGCTGTTGAGCAGATTGACTTCGACTTCGCCGGTGGTTCGCTGACGGGCAACGTCTGCTTCACCGCACCTACAAAGCAGTTTGACGGCAACAACCTTACAGACAGCAAGCTCACCTACACCATCCTTAACGGTAAAGAAGAAATAGCAACTGGCGAGACCACTCCTGGAGCAAAGGTATCGCAGCAGGTGACACTTAATAAGGGATATAACACCATCACCGTTATTGTCAGCAACGCCAACGGCGCGAGCCCGAAGTACGCAAGCCGTTACTATGCAGGCTTTGACACTCCGAAGCCTGTGGGCAACGCTCAGGCATCCGTAAATGCCAACACCGGCAAGGCTACTGTCACATGGGAAGCACCAGCCGGTGGCCAGAACGACGGCTACCTCGGCGAACTCACCTACGACATCAAGCGTTATCCGGAAGGCAAAGTGGTTAAGACAGGCTATGTGGGAACCACCTTTGAAGAAACACTTCCTGAGGGCGAGACCACTGTCTACGGATATGGCATCACGCCGAGCAACAACGGCACAAAGGGCGACGAAATCGTCACCAACTACATAGCCTACGGCGACCCCATCACTCCTCCTTTCTACAACGGCTTCGACGCTAAGTACGACTTGGCTTATTTCAACGTCATGGATGCAGACAATGACAACATCACATGGTCGCTCAAAGACGCAGACATGTTCAATGATTACGACGGTTACGCCCAAATACTTCGTGGAGAGGAGAAGCACAGCTTCAACGACTGGCTGATCACACCCGCACTCAAGGTAAAGGCCAACCACAAGTATAACATCTCTTTCCGACTCTCAGGACTATACAAGTACTATGAGGAGCAGTTCGAGGTGAAATACGGCACAGCACCCACTGTGGAAGGTATGAACAAGACTCTGATGCCGCAGACCACCATCAAGCGTTCCGACTTTGAGACGGTTACGCTCACTCTCGAGGCAGACAAGGATGAGGTTATCTATCTTGGATTCCATGCACTCTCAGTACTGGGAGAAGCCATGGGCGTAAAGATTGACGACATCAATGTCACGGCAGGTGTGGACAATCTCGCTCCTGACCAGGTGACGGAACTCAATGTGGAAGCCGACCCGCAGGGAACTCTCTCCACAAAAATCAGCTTCACAGCTCCGACAAAGACCCTCAACGGCAATACTCTTGACAATATCACCGGTTTCCAGCTCCGTCGCACGGGTAAGGTGGTGGCAGAGATTCCTGCTGCAGCTCCTGGCACTAAGGTGGAATACACAGACAACACACCGGTCAATGGTGTCAACGTATACAGCGTGGCAGCCGTAAACGAGAAGGGCGCAAGCTTCTATTGCTCACCTGTGGCAGTATACGTAGGCGAAGATAGCCCCACTACTCCGGTAAAGGCTAACACCGAGACAAAAGCCAACTCAGTACGTTTTAACTGGAACGCTCCAGAGAAGGGCATACACGGTGGCTATCTCAACCCCGAGAAGCTCACCTATACGCTCGCCGAATCTGACGGTTCTGACTATAAACCTACATACACTCCTGTGGGAAACACAGTAGGCAAGACATACTTCGACCTCGACGTCAATCCTAACGACGGAGCGGAGCAGACCGTAAAGACACTCTTCATCAACGCAGCCAACGAGTATGGCAGCAGTGCGTACATACCATTGCCTTCATACATCCAGGGCAAGCCTTACGACATCCCGTTCTCTGCCAGCGTAAAGAACTATATGTTCTACGGCATCCTCTGGGCATCATGGGGAACCGGCAAGTCTGACTTCGAGCTCTCTAAAAACTCGGTTGACAACGACGGCGGTTGCTTCTATCTTATGCCGGTGAACGACGACGACATCTCGTACCTCGGTTCAGGCAAGATCAGTCTCGGTGGCGCCACAGCTCCCAAGCTGATGTTCCATCACAAGGCAGCTGAAGGCAGCAAGGCTAAGATTACGGTAGAGGTGGAGACTCCTGACGGCATCAAGCATGATGCAGGCGTCATTGACTACGCCAACCTGCAGGGAGGCGACTGGAGCGCATCCGGCATCGACCTCAGTCCGTGGGCTAACGAGCCGTTCATCACCTTCGACTTCGCCGTACAGGGCAAGAGCTATGAGGAAATCTACATCGACCGCCTCTTCGTTCGCGACACTCAGACAGACGACCTCAACGCCGAAATCGAAACACCGAAGACAGTATTGAAGGGTGGCGTGGCTAACGTGAAGGTAAGAGTGAACAACTTCGGCGAGAACCCCGCCAAGAACTTCAAGGTGAAGCTCTATGCCAACGACAAGCTCGTCGAAACCAAGAAGATTACTGAGACACTGGCAGCTTACGGCTTCACAGACGTCGACTTCGCATACCAGAGCAACAAGCTCGACCAGAACGACGACGTGGAACTGAAGGCTGAGATAGACTACGCTTACGACCTCTTCGAGGACGATAACGTGGTTTCTTCAAAGATCAAGTTCACCACCAGCGAGAAGCCGAGACCCGAAAGTGTAAGCACCGACAAGACCGCTGAAGGCATCAACGTATCTTGGACTCCTGCTGTCACATCTACGGAGACCGTTACCGAGAGCTTCGAGGAGGGCACATCTTGGAGCCAGGACAACTTCGGAGCCTTTAAGTCAGAGGCTGTCAACTCAGGTACAACGGGTGGTATATTCGATAAATATAAGTTCCCGAACCAGGGTTCCAACTACGGCTTCATGCTCTTCGAGCCTACCAACGGATGGCTCACGGAAGCACAGCTCAATCAGGTGCCCGACTTCAAGGCACATGAGGGCAACAAGTATCTGGCTGCCATCTATCGCGTGGACGCAGAAGGATATGACTTGGCACAGAACAACTGGCTCTACAGTCCGGAACTCTCAGGCGACAATCAGGAGGTAAGCTTCTGGGTGAAGAACTATAAGGACAGCGAAAACACCCATGAGGAGAACTTCAACGTATACTACTCCACCACCGACAACAAACGCGAGTCGTTCACGAAGCTTGGCGATACCTATAGCATCACGAGCGGTGCTTGGCAGCAGATAAAGGTGCAGTTGCCGGCAGGAGCAAGATACTTCGCCATCAACCACAACACACAGACATGGAACAATCCATTCTTCTTCATGATTGACGACATCACGTACAGCTATGGTGACGGTGAGGTGGTAAGCTACAACATCTACCGTGACAACAAGCTTATCGGCAACGTAGGAGCTGACGTTCGCAACTTCGTCGACAAGGAAATTAAGCAGGACGACGCCAACAGTCACTTGTACGGCGTAACGGCAGTCTACGCTGCTGAAGAGTCAGAGGCAACACTCGCTCAGATTCTGACCGCAGTGGACGGCATCTCTGCCGACAGCAACCAGACATTCGACGTCTACACAACGGACGGCATCTGCGTGGCAAAGGGCGTGAAGAACCTCAACCTGCTCAAGAAGGGAGTCTACGTAGTTAACGGCAAGAAGATTGCAGTGAAGTAAAAAAAACTGGAATGTGAAACCAACAAACGAAAACCATGAACAAAAGTTATAATATGGTTTTGGCTACAATGTGCTTGGCATTACTTATGCCAAGCGCACTGAACGCCAAGCCCCGAACCCTACAGCAGAAGATGCAGGCAGCTACGGCAGCTTTCAGTAAGGGACAGTTGTCGAAGATGATGAAGGCCAAGAAAGCGCCGATGAAGCAGCTCAAGGCTGCAGACGATTACACAGTCTTCGGATACGACAACGGCGGATTTGCCATCATCGCCAATGACGACCTTGTTCCTGCCGTGCTCGGCTATTCGGAGAGCAGCTTCGACGACAAGGCAGGGAACGAGAGCTTCAAGTGGTGGCTCAGCGCTGTCAGCGAGGTGGTGAAGAAGAATGTGGAAGAAGGCAAGGCCATTGCTCGCACCACAAAGCCTACCGACGGCAACTTCCCCGAAGCAGTCCCCATGCTCCTCACCACCAAGTGGGGTCAGGAGGCACCGTTCAACAACCTCTGCCCCATCGCCACTGACGGTTCTGGCAAATGTCTTACCGGATGCGCCGCCACGTCCACGGCACAGGTGTTCTATTATCATAAGGGACCCAAGAACGGTATGGGCAGCCATACCATCTATTATCCCTACGGCATGACATCAGGCGTTGCCATCAGCGTGGACTTCGAGAAGAGCATCTACGACTGGACCAATATGATAGACGTTTACGACAAAGGCTACTCCTCTCAAGAGGCTGACGCCGTGGCTGTGCTGATGAGAGACCTTGGCGTGGCAGCCGACATGGACTACGGTTCAACCGCACAAGGCGGTAGCGGCACGCTCCACGAAACTCTTGCCAGAGGTCTGCAGCGCTATTACGGACTGACCGACGTGAAGTATCTGGAGCGTGAGGACTATACCGAGCAGGAATGGATGAACGTCGTCTACGACCAGCTCAGCCGCAATCTGCCTATCGTCTACGGCGGATTCACAAAGCAGCGCGAGGGCCATTCCTTCGTTCTCGACGGATACGATGCAGAGGGTCTGGTGCATGTCAATTGGGGATGGAACGGTGATCAGAACGGCTATTACGACATAGCCATCCTCGACCCCGTCGGCTATAAGTTCACACAGATGCAGGAGGCTGTCATCAACATCGAGCCGACACCTGCCATCAGCCGCATCTCCGGCGAAGTAAGCGTGACGAAGCCAGGTACGCTCCGATCGCTGCTGGAAGAGGAATCGTTCTTCCATTACGAAGGTCTGAAGGTCAACGGTGACATCAATGCCACCGACATCCGCACCATCCGTGAGATGGCTGGCGTGGACGAGAACGGCGGTCGCACTCGCGGCAGACTACAGAAACTCGACCTTAGCAACACCAACATCCTTGCAGGATCTGACTATTATCTCATCGACAAGGGCAACAAGCTCACCATCAAGGCGGACAACACATTGCCGGACAAGCTGTTCTATGGATGCAGCATGGAAGAGATCAGCTTCCCGTCGGCAGGAATCCACAACTTCGGAAAGGGCGTATGGGCTTACTGCAACAAGCTGAGCCACGTAAGTCTCACTCCTGCCGCTGACGCCAACTTCAAGGTGGACGGCAACATGATTTACAATACGGACAAGACCACTCTGCTGGCTGTCACGCCTCTCGTCAGAGAAGACATCAACATCCCCGACGGAGTGAAGACCATCGACGACTATGCACTTGCAGGTTGCAGCATGGTACGCAAGATAGCCATCGGCAACGACGTCAAGAACATCGGCAGGGAAGCCTTCGGCTACTGCTGGTCAATGGAGGAACTGAAGGTCAGACCTAAGGACATCCCGCAGCTCAGCACCGACGTCTTCGCAGCAGCCAACACCCAGACCTGCAAGCTGACAGTACGTGCAGGCAGCAAGGCTCGCTACGCTTCTTTGGCACAGTGGAAGGAATTTACGAACATCGTGGAGTTCGGCGTCACCGTCAAGGCACGCAATCTCTCACGCATCTATGGCGACGACAATCCCGAACTCACCTACACCGTCATCGGTGCAGAGCTGGAAGGAAAGCCTGAGCTGACATGCGAGGCAGACAAGACTTCTGATGCCGGACGTTACAAGATCAAGATCGGACGCGGAACCATCCAGGACGAGGACGTGGAGTTTGAGGACGGCTATCTGATCATCAAGCGTTCTCCGCTGGAAGTGATCGTGGAAGACGCCACACGTGGCAAGGGCGAAAGCAATCCTGAGTTCACCCTCCGCTACGAAGGATTCCGCAACGGCGATACGGAGAGCGTATTCAATGAGAAGCCGCAGATAACGTGTGTGGCAGACGAGAACTCACCCGAGGGCGAATACGAGATTGTGGTGGAAGGCGGCGATGCCGACAACTACGACTTCTCTTACACCAACGGCAAGCTGACCGTCACCGGCGCCACCGGCATCACAGCCGTAGAAGCAGACGCAATGCTGAACGGCAAGCCCTGCGACATCTACTCTCCCACCGGACAGCTGGTTCGCAAGCAAGCCCACTCTCTCAACGGTCTGCCGTCAGGCGTATACGTTGTGAAGGGCAAGAAGATACTCGTTAAGTAAAGTGATTTTGGTATGATACAGCAAAGCCTCTTTTGCAATCCAATAGGCATCCTATTGGAAAGCAAAAGGGGCTTTTCTGTTCATTCATTTCGTTCGATACACATGCTCATATCGTTCGATGTGAATGTGTATATCGAACGATATGATATGACAAACGAGGCTGTTTGACATCACATTGCGGCATTGTTTACACAACAGTTATTGACGTGTAAGGTTAATACAGCTTATCAGGACAGATGTTTATGAGGCTTTTATTTAATATGATTTCGATATTTGGCGATTATTTATTAACTTTGAAGCCTAATCATAAACAGTCCTATGAGCATCAAATACGAAATACAATCAATAAAGAATTCTAAAGGTACGGGTAAGGAACAGGAGTTTGTGCGGATTTTTGAGAATCCTCCTCAAACAGACCGACAACTTGAGAGCCACATTCAAGACAACTGCTCACTTACGAAAGGCGATGTGCAAGCCACGCTAATGACTTTGCGTGACAGCATGATAAATGAACTTTCGCATGGCAACCGTTTTCATATTCCAGAAATAGGCTACTTCTCGTTGGCTGTCAATCTTGATATGCCGGATGACAAGCCTATGGAAAAAGTACGTGGCGATTACATCAGAGTCCGCAACATCAAGTTTCGCCCTGACGCAGAACTGCTCAACGAAGTGAAAAGGAACGTGCGGTTTGAACGTGCCAAGTTCTCGTACAAGTCAAGCCAATACACCGAAGAGGAGTTGCTGGCAAAGATTAAAGAATACCATACGGCGAACAACTGCATTACAAGACGTGACTTGCAACAGAATTTCGGACTACGCCAAAGTGCAGCACTGAAATGCTTGAAGCATTTCACAGAGATTGGAATCTTGAAGAAAGAAGGCGCAAGAAACTCGCCCGTGTATTTCCTGAACAAATAATGACTTTGAAGAAACAGCACAGAATTGGTGGAGTCGTGATGTGATAATAGAAAATAAACTTGATGACTTGGATTTAGATAATGAGTAACGAAATACAATTTCTGCTTTACAATATGCCCGATGCTGACGGCAAAGTGCAAGTTGTAATAAAGGACGAAACACTCTGGTGTACGCAAAAGGCTATGGCACAACTCTTTGGCGTTGGTGTTCCTGCTATTAGCAAGCACTTGAAGAATATCTTTGAAGAGGGTGAACTTGTTGCGGATTCAGTTATTTCCAAAATGGAAACAACTGCCGCTGATGGCAAGAACTACACAACGACATATTATTCTCTTGATGCAATTATTGCTGTAGGCTATCGTGTGTCTTCACTGAAAGCCACTCGTTTCCGCCAATGGGCAACAAAGATTCTTAATGAGTATATCAAGAAAGGCTTCGCTATGGACGATGAACGGTTGAAGCAAGGAACGGCAGTGTTCGGCAAGGACTACTTCCGTGAGTTGCTTGAACGCATCCGTTCTATCCGTACAAGTGAACGCCGCATTTGGCAACAGATTACGGATATCTATGCAGAGTGCAGCACCGACTATGACAAGAACTCTCCGACTACAAGAGATTTCTATGCTATGATACAAAACCGCTTCCACTATGCCATTACAGGACAGACTGCTGCGGAGGTTATCTATTCAAAAGCAGACCATACGAAAGACCACATGGGATTGACGACATGGAAAAATGCCCCAGATGGACGTGTTCTGAAATCAGATGTCAGCATTGCCAAGAACTATCTACAAGAGAAAGAAATCCGACAATTGGAGCGTGCTGTTACTGGTTTCTTTGATTATATCGAAGACCTCATTGAGCGTGAAAACACATTCAATATGGCGCAGTTTTCTGCAAGCGTCAATGAATTCCTAACTTTCCGACGCTATCAGATATTGCCCGATAAAGGCAAAATTTCAGCAGCGCAAGCCAAGCAGAAAGCGGAAGAAGAATATGACATCTTCAATAAGACGCAACGCATTGACTCTGACTTCGATAAAGAGATAAGAGGATTGTTAAAATAAAATTCGGCATTTTTATTCGGTGACAGCGAATAAATGTCGGATATTGTTTAAAATAGAGAAAGCAGCTTTTTCGTACTTTAATCATTGCTTTCTCAGCATTTTATTTTATCTTTGCAAAATAAAAGTCCCTTGGGAAACGTGCATGACTTTAGGAAAAGTCCCTTGAAAAACGTGCATGACTTCAAGAAAAGTCCCTTGAAAAACGTGCATGACTTCAGGAAAAGTCCCTTGAAAAACGTGCATGACTTCAGGAAAAGTCCCTTAAAAAACGTGCATAAACAAAAGCAAAATCAATCATAAACCATTAGCAGCCAAATGTTTAAACGAAAAATCGAGGAATACCTCAAAGAATGGAAGAGTGATAAGCATAAAATGCCTCTTATCATCAAAGGATGTCGCCAATGCGGAAAGACATTCTCTGTACTCGATTTTGCTCATAATAATTATGAGCATATCGTTTATCTCGACTTTTTCCAACATCCAGAATACAAGTCTGTTTTTGATGGCGGTTTGGACATTGACAATATCTGCATGACACTTTCCACCTTGATACCAGATGCCACTTTCGTATCGGGCAAGACCTGTATAATCTTTGACGAAATACAGGAATGTCCTCGTGCACGCACAGCCTTGAAATTCTTCAAGACAGACGGCAGATACGACGTAATAGGTACGGGATCGCTATTGGGAGTAAGTGGTTATCATACCAATGTTTCGGCAGAAGCTCCGATTCCGGTAGGTTATGAGACCATCATAGATATGTATCCAATGGATTTCGAAGAATGGCTATGGGCGAATGGCATTCAGAAAATGACCACCGATTATCTAAGTCGCTGTATGGAAGAACGTACTCCTGTGCAAGATGCCATTCACCAACGAATGCGCCAGCTGTTGCTACAATATTGCATAGTTGGCGGAATGCCACGGGCTGTCAGTGTGTTTATGGAAACTCATAACATGCAAAGCGTTCTACGAATGCAAAAAACCATCATTGAGGAATACAAAGTAGATATGCTGAAGTATGCTCCACAATCTGACAAATCACGTATAAGAGAATGCTTCGAGTCTATACCACGTCAATTAAGCAAGGAAAACAAGAAATTCGCATACTCCATAGTACGACCCAACGGAAGAGGTCGTGACTATCAAGGCAGCTTGCAATGGATAGAAGATGCCGGCATTGTCCGCCGTTGCTACAATCTTTCATCTCCGGAACTCCCACTTGACGGTAATGCCATTCCAGACCAATTCAAAGTTTATATGGCAGACACAGGACTTTTCGTCAGTATGCTTGAACAAGGAACTGCTGCAGACATCCTGCAAGGCAATCTATATGGATACAAGGGAGCTATTTTCGAAAATCTGGTGGCAGATATCTTTGGTAAGATGAATCGCAAACTCTATTATTTCCGTAAGGATTCGGGATTGGAGATTGATTTTGTCACAAGATACAATGGAGAGTCCACTCTGGTGGAAGTTAAGGCAACTAACGGTAATATCAAAAGCGCCAAGACCATTCTTGCAAATCCCAATAAGTATCATGTGGCTAATGCAATCAAACTGGGTGATGTGAATGTTGGCACAGCGCCACAAACACTAATCATTCCGCTCTATATGGCTTTTCTTCTGGAAAATAAGAATGAATCCACTTGTAAAAGTGGTCTAATTTGATTAAACATAGACCTCTGTCTG
>ERZ1031020.455-NODE-455-length-15311-cov-46.147155_pt1 | contig 15311 bp, 15 predicted proteins | sample MGYA00517109_ERZ1031020 | MGnify/ENA primary metagenome ERZ1031020 (study PRJEB33719, sample SAMN04261270) | wastewater metagenome | biome: rural village; feature: human; material: feces | host: Homo sapiens | place: El Salvador | collected 2013-01-07 ... | reverse complement strand
AAGGCGAAAAGGCAGTATTGCCACTCGATCTGCCTACCTTATATAAAAAGCATGGCTACAAGATTCTCCGCAACACCCCATTCGGCTGCAACCTGACCTTCGATATTGCCAAGGCAGCCATCGAGGGCGAGAACCTGGGTAGAAACACAGATACTGACCTGCTGACCATCAGCTGTTCAAGCACCGATTACATCGGTCATCAGGTGGGCGTAAACGCTATCGAAACAGAGGATTGCTATCTCCGACTTGATAAGGCGTTGGCGGATTTCTTCGCTTATCTCGACCAGACCATAGGCAAAGGAAATTATCTCACCTTCCTCACCGCCGACCATGGAGGCGTGAACAACGCTACCTTCCTGCAGGATCAGCGAATCCCTGCCGGCATCTGGAACAAAAAGGGATTGGTAGATGAATTGAACAAGAGTCTGAAGACAAAGTTCAACACCGACAAGGACCTAGTAAAGACCATCATGAACTACCAGGTGTTCTTCAACACAGATATCATCGAAGAACTCGGTTTGGATTACGCAGCCATCAAGCAGGCAGTGGTAGATAGATTGAAGAAAGACAAGGATGTGCACTATGCCTTCGACATGGAGAAGACCTCCACAGAGAGCATTCCTGCAGAGCTAAAGTTCCGTGCCATCAACGGTTACAACCATGAGCGCAGCGGAGGTGTTCAGATTGTACTGAAACCAGGTCACTACGAATATTACAGCAGCAAGGGAACTACCCACGGAGCATGGAATCCATACGATATCCATATTCCTTGCCTGTTTATGGGTTGGGGCATTCAGCACGGCGAGAGTGCCCAGCCTCACTATATGACGGATATTGCCGCTACCGTCTGTGCGATGCTGCATATCCAGGCACCTAACGGTTGCATCGGCACACCAATATTCTAATAAAAAGCAAAAGGCCAAATAATAACAAAGGCTAGGTTTCCCAGAATCGGGAACCTAGCCTTTATCATTTCCTATTCAAAAAAGAATCTCAATTATTCCTCATTCATGATTTCCATATATTCCTCATAAGAAATATATCTGCCACCCATCGACTTGAGATGCGGGGTTTCCAACTGGCAATCTATCATCTTGCCTCCATGCTCCTGCAGATAATTAGCCAGGAAGATAAGGGCTATCTTAGAGCCTGATGGAACCTTGGAAAACATACTCTCGCCAATGAAAACCTTACCGATGGTAACGCCATAAAGTCCACCTACCAGTTCACCGGTCTCATTATCCCATACCTCCACGCTTGCCGCAAAGCCCTGCTCATGAAGGGCGGTGAATGCCTGGATGATGTTTTCACCCAACCAGGCACCATCTTCCTCGTAACGGCCATTGGTCTTGCTGCAGGCTCGAATCACTGCATCAAAATCTTCGTTTATGCCCACGCTGTATCGGTTCTTCCTCAGCAGGGTGCGCATGGAATGGCTGACGTGGATTTCATCCGGGAAGATGACGAAGCGCTTCATCGGACAGAACCAGAGTATCTCCGGCTGGTCGCGAAAGCTATACCAGGGAAAGATGCCGTTGCTGTAAGCCAGCAGCAGGCGGTCGATGCTCAAGTCGCCACCTATCGCAAAACATCCGTCGTCATCGCCATAATGCGGATCGGGAAAATAAATCTCTTCCGCATTTTCATCTATCTGTAATATCATCGCTTTCTAACAATTAATCACCAATTCCTTACCATCGAAATCTACGCAGCCCTTGCCTGCCTTCTTGAGCTTGCCGAAGAGCAGCGCCTTCATCAGGATTGGCTTCAGGCGGTTGCCGATGACACGGTCCATCTCGCGGGCACCATATTCCTTGGTGAAGCCCCACTCCAGAATCTTCTCGCGTGCTGCATCGGTAAGCGTGACAGAGACTCCCTTTGCAGCCAACTTAGCATCGAGCTGACGAAGCTTCTTGGCAAGAATCAGTTCTGCCATGTGCTTATCCATATCGTTGAACACTACGGTATCGGAAAGACGGTTGATGAACTCAGGCTTGAAGGTCTTCTTCACCTGTGCCAGCATCGCCTCGCCACGGGTAACATTACCGCCGAAACCTACACTTGCCTGGGATGCATACTGCGCTCCGGCATTGGAAGTCATCACGAGGATAACGTTTCGGAAGTCTGCCTTCTGACCCTTGTTGTCGGTCAATCGGGCATAGTCCATCACCTGAAGCAGGATGTTATAGATGTCGCTATGCGCCTTCTCAATCTCATCGAGCAGGAGCACGCAGTTTGGTGTCTTGCGGATGGCATCGGTCAGAAGACCGCCATCTTCATAACCCACGTATCCGGCAGGCGAACCGATGAGCTTAGCCACGGTATGCTTCTCGGTGTATTCACTCATATCGAAACGCACCAGTTCGATGCCGAGTTCCTTAGCCAGCACACGGACCACCTCGGTTTTACCTACGCCCGTAGGACCCACGAAGAGCAGCGACGCCATCGGCTTGTCATCATCCACAAGTCCAGCCTTCGCCATCATCACAGCCTCAACCACCTTATCCACAGCCTTGTCCTGACCGTAGATCTTGTCGAGTATGCGCTGGCGGAGCGTAGCCAGGGAATCATTGTTTTCATCCTTGATGGCAGCTGCATCTATCTTGCAGACCTTGGTAAGAATCTGCTGGATAATAGCCTTGGTTACGTAGGAACGCTGGCGATATTCCACAGGATGCACCTCCAGATAAGCACCCGCCTCATCCATCAGGTCGATGGCCTTATCAGGCAGACAGCGGTTGCTGATGTATTTGGCACTGGCACGAACGGCATACTCCAGGGCATCCTTGCGATAAGTAACGTTGTGGAACTTATTGTATTTATACTGCAGGCCCTCCAGGATTCTGATCGCCTCCTCCTCGGTAGGTTCCTTGATATCTATCTGCTGGAATCGGCGCACGATGCCCTTGCTCTGAGCCATGTAGCGGTTGAATTCCTCATAGGTGGTGGAACCAATGAATCGGATGTCGCCAGCCTCCAGATATTGCTTCAGCATATTGGAAGCATCCGGTCCGCCATCAGAGCCACGACCGGCACCTATCATATTATGAATCTCATCAATGTAGATGATGGTGTTGCCTTCCTTCACGGCTCCTTCCATCACCATCTTGATGCGCTTTTCGAAGTCGCCACGATATTGGGCGCCGGCAAGCATCTGTCCCATATCCATACCGTAGATGCGTGCGCCCTTGAGACGTTCGGGTACCTGATTCTCGTTGATGAGTTTGGCGAGACCATAAACCAGGGCGGTCTTACCTACACCCGATTCACCGATATGAAGCGGATTGTTCTTCTCGGCACGACAGAGCACCTGGATGGTTCTATCCAGTTCCTGTTCTCGTCCGATGAGCGGATTGTGCTCCTCTACCTGATCAGAGATGCAGGTAACCAACTGATGCCAATCCTGAGGCTGTCGGCTTCTTCCCTCCTCTTCTTCATCATCATAATCGTTATCATAGTCATCCTCATCGTAGCCATCACCCATCATCAGGGTTTCATCACCTGGTTCATTTTCGAGCGGATAATAGCTATCCACGCTCGCCAGGAACTCGCCCTGACGGTCGCCTACATTCTTGCACAACAGGAAGGCTGCTTCTGAGTTCTGCAAGCCAAACATTGCCTGTACGAAATGAGGCACGTTCACGAGTTTTCGGTCAGCGGCAGCAGCCAAGGCGCAAGCCGTACCAAACATTGTCTTGAAGAGCGATGAAGGCTCCGGCAGATACTTGATGTTTTCAGGCACACGCTCCTGCTTGGCGAGCCATCCCACCAAGTCTTCGTGCATCTTGAGACTATCCACGCCCTCCTCCTGCAAAGCCTGGCAGAAGGCATACTGGCGGAGCAATGAAAGGAGCATGTGCTCCGGCATCACAAACTCATGATCGAAGAACCGAGCCTGCTTCATTGCGTCATCCATCAAGACACTCATATATCGGGTTAATCCCATACTATCCATCTATTCTTTTCCCTTCTTTTTTATGGGGAAAGCGAAAGAAGCAAATATCATCCTAGGGGATATCGTCCCCAAAAATCACTCTAACTTGCCTTCACTTCCCTCTAAATTCCCATTTATTATTCTGGCATATAAGTGAGCTTCAGTGGATACTTCTGCGTACGGGCTTTCTCCATCGCTTTCTCCACTTTGCTCTTGGCGATGTCATAGCTGTAGGTGCCCACCACGGCTTTCTCCTCGTGATGAACCTTGAGCATGATTGCTTCAGCCTCAGCCTGCGACTTGAAGAAGATGGATTCGAGGATTTCTACCACGAAGTCCATCGGTGTAAAGTCGTCGTTGAACATCATTACCACGTAACGCCCCGGCTCCTTGAGCCTGGTTTTCTGGCGTTCACGAATTGCTGTCTGTTCTTGAGCCATATTTTAATTATTACTTTGTATAAGCATTGGTAATCTCCACGACATAGACATCATGGAATCCACCCTTGGCACCATACCACTGCAGAAGGTCCTTATCGAGGAACTTCTCTGCCGTCATATTGTCCTTATAGAGTTTGCGACATTCCAGGGTGAGTCGTGACTGCTCAAAGCCAATGCAGCCGTTATCGGTTTCCACAGGAGTCAATCCTGTTTCCTTTACCTTATCGAAATCACGTCCGCTCTTGGATCCGCAGAAGTTATAAATCTTTCGAGCCTCCTCGCTATTTCCGAGGAAAGAGAGGGTCATGAATTCATTCTCCTCGATGATGCCGTGGGTGTAGCGTTCCGGGCGGATAAATACCACAGCCACCGGCTTGTTCCAAAGCCATCCCAGGCAGCCCCATGAGGCGGTCATCATATTGAACTTATCCTTGTTGCCGGCGCAAACCAGCATCCACTCCTTACCAATAGTCTCGAAGACATTATCATTCAGTTCTTTTACGTTGATTTTCTCCATTTTATCTTTCCTTTCTCTGTATATTTTAATTAATGAAATAAAGCAGCATTCAACAAAAGCCATGCCAATTCATCGCCTAACACCGCATATCACCTGCAAAGATACAAGAATAATCTGAAAAAGCGAATGTTTCTATCAGAAAATGCTTTTTAAAATAAAAATAAATCACATTTTGCTTTGTCTTTTCGAGGAAAGGCATTACCTTTGCACCCCGAATGCCGAAAACCGAGCAGGCTTGCGGCTTCGATTTATTATTCATTTATAAACATTTTATTTAATGTACAAAACAATTTTCAACAAGCACAACAGCTTGAAGTTCAACCGATTCTCTAACAAGAATTACTCACTCTTCGCAGTTTTGGGAAGAGAGGTACTTGTTGGTGCACTCAGCGTTGCTACCCTGAGCCATGCCAAGGCAGCAGGCGTAAGCACAGAGGGAGCCAAGGTTGATTCTACCCTCTACAAGGGCGGAAAGGCTTACGAGCTAGATGCGGTGAGCGTTACCGGATCTCGTGCGCCGATGACTGTAGAGCAGTCACCTAAGATTGTGTCTGTCATTACCCGCGACGATATTCATCGTGCGGCTGCGCAGACTATCAACGATGTATTGAAATTAGCTACCGGCGTGGATGTCCGTCAGCGTGGTGGCTTTGGTGTTCAGACGGATATCTCCATCAATGGTGGAACCTTCGACCAGATTACCATTCTCTTGAATGGTGTCAACATTTCCAATCCTCAGACTGGTCACAATGCTTCTGATTTTCCTGTTGCTCTTGCCGACATCGACCACATCGAAGTGCTCGAGGGGGCAGCATCGCGCGTATTCGGAACTTCAGCCTTCAATGGTGCCATCAATATCGTGACCAAGAAGGCAAAGAATGATGGAGTATCTGCAAGTGTAGAAGGCGGAAGCTTTGGAAGTTTCGGAGCACAGGGACGTATGCAGGTGGCCTATGCCAAAGGCAAGTGGACACACGCCTACTCTGCCAGCGGAGGCTACAAGCGTTCGGACGGAGGAACAGACAACAGCGACTTCGAGAAAGGACAAGGTTTCGGACAGATTAACCTGAGCTACGACCAGTGTTTCGACATCAATGCTCAGGTGGGTATCTCTACCCAGAGCTACGGTGCCAACACTTTCTACAGTGCCAAATACAACAACCAATATGAGAAGACAGACCATGGTATGGCTTCTCTCAACCTGAGTCTGCACAACCAGGAGAAGACCTGGGAGATTGCTCCTCAATTCTATTATAACAAATTCAAGGACCATTATCAGCTGATTCGCGGTATGGCTGGAGCCAAGGCGGGCGAGAACTATCACGACCTCGATGTTTATGGTGGTGGGCTGAATGCCAACGTGGCTTGGGCTTTGGGTAAGACCGCAGTGGGTTTCGACATCAGCAAGGAGTGCATCTACTCTACTGCATTGGGCGAGGAACTCGCAGAGAAAGACTATAAGGACATCTCTGGTTCCGACCGTCAATATACCCGAAAGGGTGAGCGCACCAACACCAACATCATGTTGGAGCACAACTTCATCTTCGGCGGCTTCACCTTGTCGGCTGGTGTCTTGGCTAACAAGAATACAGGTCTTGACAACGACTTCCGCTTCTATCCGGGTGTAGATATGAGTTATCGTCCTAACGACAACTGGAAGTTCTACGCTTCCTGGAACAAGGCTCTGAGAATGCCTACCTACACCGACTTATATATAAGTAATGTGGTGCAGCAGGGCGACATCAACCTGAATCCAGAGAAAAACTCCACCTTCAAGGTAGGAACCCAGTATCGCCAGACCGGTTTTGCCGCAACCGTAAGCGGATTCTACGCACACGGCACCAACATGATTGACTGGGTTCAGACTTCCGTGACCGAACAGAACGACAGCAAGTATCACGTGATGAACATCGGAAAGCTCAACAACATGGGCTACAACGTAGATGCTACTATCTACATGAGAGAGTTGGTACCAAACAGTTTCATTACTCGCATCAAGTTGGGTTATGCTTACATCTATCAGGATCACAAAACCGAGACCAACATCCTGAAATCACTCTACGCATTGGAGTATCTGAAGCACAAGGCAGTATTCGGTCTGGATCATCAGATCTGGAACAAGCTTTCTGCTTCCTGGAGCGTAAGATGGCAGCAGAGAATGAACGGTTACCATCCATACACCAAGGTGGATTGCAAGCTGATGTGGGATGAGAAGAAATACAATATCTTCGTGAAAGCAGATAATATCACTTGCCACCGCTACTACGACCTCACTGCTGTTAAGCAGCCAGGTTTGTGGATTATGGCAGGAGCCAGCGTAAATCTCGGCTGGTAATATAAAACAAAAAAGTCTTCAAGCCATTTTGGCTTGAAGACTTTTTCCGTTTATTCCGGTTTCTGATATTTTCCATTCACTTTAATCGGTTCGAGATGGATTCCCACATGGGTATCTGCCCCAAAGTGCTGTTTCAATCTTCGTTCGATATGGGTAGCATGCTCATGTGCCTCATAAAGCGAGAGAGAACCCGGCATGCGGACGTGCATCTCTATCGCAATCTTGTTTCCGATGCGACGGGTACGCAGGTTATGAATCTCTCCTACTCCCTGCTCTCCATTTGCAATCTTCAGGATTTCATCTTCCTCCATTTCCGGAAGACTGGCATCCGTCAGTTCTTTCACAGACTGCATCACCAGTCCCCAGGCGGCCTTGATGATGAAGGCACTCACGATAATGGCTGCAAGCGGATCGAGCACCGCCCATTTTTCTCCCAGGATGATGGCGCCACCAATACCGAACATCGTTCCGATACTCGATAAAGCATCGCTGCGATGATGCCAGGCATTTGCCACTACAGCCTCGGAATGATATTTTCTTCCAGCTTTAACCGTAAACTGATAAGCCCATTCCTTCATCACGATACTTACGATGGCAGCAATCAGGGCTACAACGCCCGGCTGCTGGAGTGTCTCGCCGCAGATGGCACGATAAGTCTTGGTTACGCCAGAATAACAGATCATCACACCCACCACGAAGAGCGAAATACCGATGATGGCTGTGGCAAGCGTCTCATATTTGCCATGCCCATAATCATGGTCCTTATCCTTCGGCTTATTGCCCAGTTTTACGAATACCAGTACCACCACATCTGTGGCAAAATCGGTAAGCGAGTGGATGGCATCCGCTATCATTGCTGCAGAATGTCCAAGGATACCAGCAGCAAATTTCAATACGAGCAGTACCACATTGATGATGCTTCCCGCTATCGTCACCTTATATACTTCCTTTACTCTATCCGCATCAGCGGAATGATCCTTATTCGCTTCAGCGGGCATCTCTTGCTCGCTATTTATTCTCTCATTCTTGCCCATACTATAAAATATAACAGAAGTCCTTTGCTTCCTCAATAATGTTTTTGTATAAATCTACTTACTGTTTTTTAGAATTTGGGGCGCAAAGATAATACCATTTTCTGAAAGCAGATAAAAAGGGAGATTAAAAAAGTATAAAAGCATCGCTAAACAAGAAAATTATTGTAATTTTGCAGCCGTTTTAGAAATATTACATTAATTAATAAGAGAATGTGCGATTCTTAGGTCGCAGCATCAGATTATATGGTTTTAAATTACATTTGGATAGCATTTTTCGTGATTGCGTTCATCTTCGCACTCATCGGATTGGCAATGGGAGATACGACTATCTTCCAGAAGATTGTAGATTCCACCTTCGACTCATCCAAGAATGCCTTCGAGATTTCTCTCGGACTGACTGGCGTGCTCGCCCTCTGGCTTGGCATCATGAAAATTGGAGAGAAGGCGGGAGTAGTGAATGTGTTGGCACGAGCACTCAGCCCGGTCTTCACCCGTCTCTTCCCGGACATTCCGAAGAACCATCCGGTGATGGGAAGCATCTTCATGAATATCGCTTCGAATATGCTGGGACTCGATAATGCGGCAACACCTACAGGATTGAAGGCGATGCAGCAGATGCAGGAACTCAATACGAAGAAGGATACGGCAACGAACCCGATGATCATGTTCCTGGTTCTGAACACCTCAGGACTCACCATCATCCCTACCACCATCCTCGCCTTCCGAGCCTCCTACGGAGCAGCCCAGCCTACGGATGTCTTCATCCCTATCCTGATGGCTACGCTCGTGGCTACGCTTGCCGGAATCATCATCACTTCGCTCTGGCAGCGCATCAACATCCTGCAGCCGGTATTGCTCGCTACTCTGCTGGGAATGTGTGCCTTCGTTGGCATCATCATCTGGGGATTCGGACAGATGGACAAGGATACGATGAACACGGTTACCACCCTGGCTTCTAACATGATTCTTCTGGGCATCATCCTCTGCTTCATCCTGGCGGGTTTCTGGAAGAAGGTGAATGTATATGATGCGTTTATCGAGGGAGCGAAGGAAGGTTTTACTACTGCGGTGAAGATTATCCCTTATCTTGTAGCGATTCTCGTGGGCATCGGTGTATTCCGTGCTTCGGGAGCGATGGATATGGTGATTCAGGGCATTTCGTGGTCGGTAGAACAATGCGGCTTGAATGCCGATTTCGTAGGCGCCCTGCCTACCGCCATCATGAAACCGCTGTCGGGAAGTGGTGCACGAGGCATGATGCTGGAGGCGATGAAAAACTATGGTCCTGATTCGTTTGTGGGCAGATTGAGCTGCATCTTCCAGGGTTCCACCGACACCACCTTCTATATATTGGCTGTATATTTCGGAAGCGTAAGCATCAGGAATACCCGTCACGCCGTGGCTTGCGGCTTGCTCGCCGATTTGGCTGGAGTCATCGCAGCAATCGCTATAGCATATTTATTCTTCGGATAGGAGTCTCCCGCAGATTTCACAGATTTACACAGATAATCTTTGAATGACGGCGCAAGTCCAATTTAACATTTAACATTCAACATTAAGAAAAATAATGGCAAGTTTAAAATCACTCGCAAAAGATACCGCCATCTATGGTTTGAGCAGTATCATCGGCAGATTCCTCAACTATCTGCTTGTGCCACTCTACACGGCTTCCATCAGTGCAGCCAGTGGCGGTTATGGTGTCATCACCAACATGTATGCCTATACGGCTTTGATTCTCGTCATCCTGACTTACGGTATGGAGACCACCTTCTTCCGCTTTGTCAACAAGGAGGGAGAAGATGCTCACAAAGTATATACCACAGTCTTGAGCATGGTGGGCTGCACCTCCTTGCTCTTCGTGGCCTTGGTATTCATCTTCTTGCATCCATTGAGCAGTGCCATGGGATATGCCGACCATCCGGCATACGTCTGGACCATGTTTGTCACCGTGGCTATCGATGCCTTCCAGTGCATACCATTTGCCTATCTGAGATACCAGAAGCGCCCATTGAAGTTTGCAGCCTTGAAGATGCTCTTCATCATCGGCAATATGGCGATGAACATCGCTTACTTCGGCTTCATGGGTGGAAGTGATGTGGAATATGCTTTTTACATCAACATCATCTGCACCTCTACCATGACTATCTTCTTCTATAAGGAATTGAAGGAAGGTTTTTCTGGTCCTTACGCCTCTTGGGCTGAGACCAAGGTGCTCATCAAAAAAATGCTTAGCTACAGCTGGCCTATCCTCGTGCTTGGTATTGCCGGTATTCTGAACCAGACAGCCGATAAGATTCTCTTCCCTTACATCTATGAGAAGGGCGATGCGCATGCACAGCTCGGAATCTACGGAGCAGCCAGCAAGATTGCGATGATCATGGCGATGATTACCCAGGCTTTCCGCTATGCTTACGAGCCGTTCGTTTTCGGCAAGGCGAAGGATAAGGACAACCGACAGACTTACGCTTCGGCGATGAAGTATTTCGTCATCTTCACCCTCTTGGCTTTCCTGGTGGTGGTAGGCTATCTGGATGTATTGCGCCACATCATCGGTCGCGACTACTGGGATGGTTTGAAGGTAGTGCCTATCGTAATGGCTGCCGAAATCATGATGGGAGTATATTTCAACCTCAGTTTCTGGTACAAGCTCATCGACAAGACCATCTGGGGTGCTTACTTCTCGGGCATCGGTTGTGCGGTATTGATCGCCATCAACGTTATCTTCGTACCTATCTATGGTTACATTGCCTGTGCCTGGGCTGGTTTCGCAGGATATGGAACAGCCATGATTCTCTCCTACTTCGTGGGGCAGAAGAAGTATCCAATCAACTATCCGGTGAAAGATATTATGATTTATGTGGTTCTCTCCCTCATCCTCTTCGCCGGAATGACCGAAGCAAACAGATACTTCTCCAGTGGAATCGCCTGCCTCATCAACACGGTACTCATCCTCATCTTCACCGCTTATCTCGTGAAGAAGGATTTCCCATTGAAGAGTCTGCCGGTGGTGGGTAAGTTCTTTAGAAAGTAAAGCATTTTATGAAATTATAAGAGCTGAAACAAGAAGTTATAAGAACTGAAATGATGAGGAATCAACTCATAAACAGATTAAGCATAAACGATATTTATTCTCTTTGCCTTCAGACGCAAGGCAAAGAGAATAATTGTTTAAAGGAAGAGCTTTACCAGCTCACCTTCGATGAAAACGACCGGGTATCGTTCAATGCGCTTTGGGCTTTAAGCCATTTCGATGAAGCCAACAACCCTTGGCTCTTTCAGAAGCATGACGAACTGATAGATAGGGTTCTCGTAGAGAAGAATGAAACCAAGCGCCGCCTGATGCTCCAACTCCTTCTCCGTCAGCCTTTCGAGGAAGAATCACTCCGTTCCGATTTCATCGATTTCTGCATCGCCAAGATTACCGCCTGTTCACAACCCTACGCCATCCGCTGCTACTGCATGAAACTCGCCTACGAGCAGATGAAGTACTATCCCGAACTCCTTGAAGAGTTAAAAATGGCATTGGATATGCTGGAGCAGGAGGTTCTATCACCAGGAATGTTATCAGCAAAAAGGCAAATTATGAAGAAAATCAAGCGAAGCCTTGGAAAATTCGGGAAATAGTCGTAACTTTGCAAACGTAATATTCTAACAATATAATACATAAATGGATGGAGATACAACTGAACGATTATCACAAGAAAGTCAATGCCCAGAAGATGGCTTCCATGGCTTATTGGCGAGAGCATCCGCTTTCGCTGGAGGAGTGCTTAGCTCAATTCAAGCGCTTGCGGGAACAACGACTTGCAAGGGAGTCCAAATTGCAAGGCTAAAAGACTGGGCTAAGGAGAATGATTGCTGGATTGAAGATCCGGAATCATTAGGTGTGTTCTCTGACCGAGGTTCAGAAAACGAGGTTTATATGGCCTATGATGGAATACACGTCTATAAACTTAACGACTTCCGTTATTCAGACGACAACCTTACTCCATTCTTTGAACGCATTCCTGCCCATAACCAATACTTTCCAGATTGCGCCTACGATTTCATCGGTTTCTCACAGAATCGAGATGGAAAAGTTTGTGCTGTCCTTCGCCAACAACTTGTTGTAAATGCGAGGGAAGCTACTCCCGAAGAAATCAAGGCTGAGTTTGAGCGTATCGGTTTTCACGCAGAAGACAATGGAGAATATTTCACCAATGGCATTCACGACATCTTCGATGCCGTGCCTAATAATGTATTGGTTGGAGATGACGGCAACTACTATTTCATAGACACCATCATCTTCAAATCGGATACAGATGGATTAGATACTTACAAGAAATACTCTCCGAACTATTCAAAAAAAGAGTGAAGCTTATGCCTCACTCATTGTCTCTTCTACGTAAGTAAAACTTTGCTCAACTAATTGCAGAGCAAGTTATTCGGGAATTAATGCAGATGTTGGAATTATCATATTAAAAGCTTCACCCTCTATATGAACAACAGCATTTCCCTGTATAATTTTAATAAATCTTGCCCGACGTCCAGCAGGTATCATTTTTGCCCTACCATCAAGTAACATCTGGGTAACGCCCATATCATTCTGATCCACAGAATATTGTGTTAAAAGCGCATTGCTTTCCTTATCATAAGTAGCTATTGTATTCTGTTGTATGATATATTCTTTGTTGGGAATTAATTCTTCCATACTACCTATTGCATCAAGACTCGGTTTACTTGAAAACTTTATCAACAGTCCCAAGACAATACATAGTAAAACTATCACATAAAACTTTTTATTGTTACTTTTGCTTTTAACTTTTGTTGAGTTTTCGTTATCAACTATAGGCTTTATTAATTCTCCTTTTTCTCTATCATTTAACACAAAATCATCCGACGCAGGAGTCTTAACCAGATTTGCTTCTACCAATATAGCTAGTGCTGGAGATTGCACACCACCAACATAAGGCTTGAGAGTCGTTGTATTGATAATAGGTAAATCTATATAGGCATTATATAGTTTTGCCAATTTAATTTGAAAAGAGGTTCCGATTCCTCTTTTGCCGCATATCAAATTATCAATGATATGAATATCATAATATTTCTGACCAGTCACACTTGTCGCACTAGTAACCTTAGATAATGTGCAGACAAATTCGTTATAAGATAAATACATTATTACCAACTATTTTGCCAACTGTTTCCCAGAAGTATAGCGGTTAATAAATAGGAAAAGCGTGGGAACTATTGCTTATTACTCTGTTGAGGCTCTGGACTGCCCACTCCTTAGTAATGAAGCAATAGCCCACGCTATAAGATATACTATGCCTTTTCAAAAGGGTACAATAATCCAAAGCGTGAGCAGTATTGCCATTATCTCAAGGAGTGAAATTGTCCAGATTTCAACAGGAGATAATATCAAAACGCTCTATATTAAAATTGAGTCTTCATCACGCCAAGTCTTTTCATGCCGCTCCAACTCGAATGCAAAGGTAGTTATTATTTCTGAAAATCGTATCATTTTAAATAAGTTTTTTCCAAGAAACATAATGTTAAGGCACACAAATAAGCTATAAATGGGCAATTCTTTAATATTTTACCCTAAATCATTGGTATTTTCAGAAAATAGTCGTAACGTTTGCAAACGTAATATTCTAACAATATAATACATAAATGGATGGATGGAGATACAACTGAACGATTATCACAAGAAAGTCAATGCCCAAAAGATGGCTTCCATGGCTTATTGGCGAGAGCATCCGTCTTTGCAATCCGCCGGAATAGTAAGCCACTTTCAAAAGTACTCTTCACTCTTCACCGGAAGGACATAAATATCTGTAACTTAGAAACTTGCACGGGTGAAGAGCTTACGCCACTCTTCACCACTCTTCACCCGGAGCCGCTTACCGGAAGTAAGCGGCTCCGCGTTTATACCATTGTAGACTTCTCATTTATTCGTACCTTTGCACCATCATTTTAAAATCAAACAAATTATGACAGCAAACGAACGTTTTGAGAAGGCTTGGGGTTCCTTCTTAGTCTATCTGAATCGAAACCCCAAGGCTCAACTTACTCCTTTCTTGAAGGAAAGACATATAAATCATCGCACCATGATGAACTGGATGTGCGAAAAAGGATATTCAGTTTTACGTGCCAAGCATGAAATCCGCCAAGCCCAGGAGGCAGCCCGCAGAGAAAAAGCAGAAGCATCTACATCAAGTACAGGCATGATGTTCGTGCCTATGGAACCTCCTACCATAGACCTTCCTATGGAAGACCTCCTTTATGGCATAAACATAACCTTTCCAAATGGAACTGTAGTTTCCGTTAAAAAAGGATGTGCCAAGTCTGTTATGGCGTTAATGAAACTTTATGAGAAGGAGGATGCGGTATGTTTGGATTGAATGAGAGTACCCAATTCTATGTCTGCCAGAGATACGTTCGAATGAACATGGGCATAAATGGCTTGTATCAGATAGTGAGAACCGAGATGGAACTTCCGCCACTTGGTGGTGCGGTATTCATCTTCTTCTCCAAGAACCGCCAGCAGGTAAAAATGCTCAAATGGGATGGCGATGGTTTCCTGCTGTACCAGAAGCGACTGGAGCGAGGAACCTTTGAATTACCATTCTTTGACCCCAAGAACAAACAATGCAAAATGCCGTACAGGACACTATCGGCCATCATGAGCGGAATTTGCCTAAAAAGCATGAAATATAGAAAGAGACTCAATCTATAGTAGCGGTAGGGAAATATTAACATATTGCATATCAACAAAATAGCTAAAAATAACATATAAGAATCCTTGCATATCTCGATATTTTTTCGTACCTTTGCACTATGACAAAGGACGAAATTATAGTACTTTTGAAGGAACAACTTCAGCTTGCCAACGAACAACTTCAGCAAGCTAATACTACAGTGAGTTCGCTGACCCTGCAGGTCAACGAACTCATTGAACGTATAAAGTCATTAGAAGAACTACTCATCCAGAAAGGAATCGCCATCGGCAAGGTGAATCGTCAGAACAAGGCTCTCGGCAAGCTCGTTTCAGGCAAGAAGTCCGAAC
>ERZ1031020.452-NODE-452-length-15422-cov-10.285222_pt1 | contig 15422 bp, 13 predicted proteins | sample MGYA00517109_ERZ1031020 | MGnify/ENA primary metagenome ERZ1031020 (study PRJEB33719, sample SAMN04261270) | wastewater metagenome | biome: rural village; feature: human; material: feces | host: Homo sapiens | place: El Salvador | collected 2013-01-07 ... | reverse complement strand
CTCGTTTCGACTTGTCGGGCAATGCGAGAGCCTTTATAGCGTGGAACGAGTGACAGAACAGGCTCCGCGCTTTTTCGTATATATATATCAACATCTTTTAATTATTGCCATATTGGAGCCTATGGGTATTTTTTTAATTAGGCTCATTATGAAGAAGAATGAAAAAAACGATGAACTTCAGTCTAGAAGAGAGTTCTTCAAAAAAGCAGCAAAAGGTGCACTGCCAATACTTGGTGCTATAGCTTTAGCTGGTGCGCCAGGTGTCGTTAAAGCCGCAGAAGAGGCGATGGATTGCAATTATAGTTGCAGCTATAGTTGCAGCAACTCTTGTCGTGGTAATTGCTATGGAGGTTGTAGCGGCTCATGTGGCGGTGCTTGTTCCTATAGCTGCCAAAACACATGTAAGGGATCTTGCCAAGGCCGTTGTAGCGGTGGATGTTCAAGTATGAACAGTTTTTAATCAGATTACTTGATGAAGAACAATGAACAAATTTGGCAGTCTGGAATGGCAAAAACCATAACGTTTATTGTCACGAAGGACTGCCAATTGGCATGCAAATATTGTTATCTTGTTGGAAAGAACTCAAAGGAGCGAATGTCCTGGGAAACAGCAAAGAGTGCAATTGACTATGTCCTCAGTCATGAAGATGACATGAAGGAAGAAAGTGTCGTGTGGGATTTTATCGGTGGCGAACCTTTCTTAGAGATAGATTTGATTGACAGAATCTGTGATTATCTCAAAACAGAAATGTTTCGTAGAAATCATCATTGGTTCAATTCTTATCGCCTTTCTTTCTCTACCAATGGCATCAATTATGGAACAGAGAAGGTCCAGAGATTTATCGAAAAGAATCGTGACCACTTGTCAATAGGAATAACAATTGATGGCACAAAACAGAAACACGACCTTAATCGCATTTGGAAAACCAAGGATATGGAACATGGAATCATGCCAAAAGTAGAAGAGGAAAAAGGTTCATACGATGATGTAGTAAGGAACATTCCCTTATGGCTAAAGCAATTTCCAAAAGCCAGTACTAAGGTGACTATCAGTAGTAACGATATTCCCTATATAAAGGAGAGTGTCTTGCATCTGTATAGTCTCGGTATTCATGAGGTAAATATCAATTGCGTATTCGAGGATGTATGGAAAGAAGGTGACGACAAACTCTTTGAATACCAATTGACAAGTCTTGCTGACACAATAATAGACAAGGAATATTATAAGGATTACGCATGTTCTTTCTTCAACGAGAATATGGGAAAGCCTTTGGATTGTGAATTACAGAATGGGAATTGGTGTGGAGCTGGAAAGATGTTGGCAATAGACGCACAAGGTAACTTCTATCCATGTACTCGCTTTGCACAATACTCACTTCGTAATAAAAAGGCTTGGATCATCGGAAACATTCATAATGGCATTGATAAAAACAAGTTGCGTCCATTCTTGACTTTGGATAGATGCACACAATCTACACAAGAATGTATTGATTGCGAGGTTGCAGAGGGATGTGCTTGGTGTCAAGGTGAGAACTATGACGCAGCAGAAACACCAACAATATTCCAACGTGCTACGGCAATATGTAAGATGCACAAAGCAAGAGTAAGAGCTAACAATTATTATTGGAATAAGCTTTACCATAAATTGGAAAAGGAAGGAGGCAAGGAATGATACAATACATTGTCATATTGCTCGATGACACATCGGTTTCGTTCTGTCATTATCAAAATAAGAAGAACAGACGACGCTTAATGCCATTGGAGACTCTGAAGTCTGCAATTGTGTATGCAATGAAAGAAAATATGAGTATTCAGTTTGTGTATCCAGACCATCCATTACTACCAAACTACGAGGAGATAATTGACAGTACCGACCATATAAAAATAAAACCTGCAAAAGTGGCTGATGACGCAGATGTTGTTGTTTTCAATAGTATAACAGAAGCAAAAGGCTTTGTCGACTATTCTATTGATGAGGTTTCGTATGTTATCAGAACGAAACGTTGCGATTTGTTTGCAGAGATAGACGACATCATACCATTGCTTAGAAAGATAAGACGCTTAAATATCGTTATAACAGATGTTGAATCCTTTACTGAAGATGACTTCAAAACGTATTCAAAAACGCTTCAAATATTGTCGAAAAGTATAGAGGCATTGTATGTCCAAGGTTCTACTATTCAATTAAATCTTCTGACCGACCGTATGATGCTAAACAAGATGAACAATTGTGGAGCTGGAGATACAAGTATAACATTAGCTCCCAATGGCAAATTTTATGTATGTCCTGCATTCTATGTAGTGAAAGAAGAGGATGAAATAGGAAACCTGAACACTCCAATTGGTGATTTGGAAAATGGACTGGATATCAAGAATACCCAACTATATAAACTTGACCATGCTCCATTGTGTCGTCATTGCGATGCTTACCAATGCAAACGATGTGTATGGCTGAATCGGAAGACGACCTTTGAGGTGAATACACCTAGTCATGAACAATGCGTTATGGCGCATTTAGAAAGAAATGCAAGTCGTGAGTTGTTGAATTCCATTCGGCAACATGGCACCTTCCTACCTGACCAAGAAGAAATACAGGAAATAACTTATCTTGATCCTTTTGATGTTAGAAAGGAATGGGAATAGCCAATGTATACTATATTATTTAAAAAGACAAAATGACTATGACAAGGTTAAAAGTAGTAGGAAAGGTTACAGAAGAAGAGAAGGGCGAGATACAACAGCTCTTCGAACGTCGTAATGGCTTAAACGAATTGGCAAAGATTCTAACTGCAGACAATACAGAATTGTATGAGAAACTTGTGAGTGATCTTGGTGAAACTGGCATACGCTTTCAAGCATGGTGGGACAGAATGAGTGCCAAATATCAATGGGAAGGTATCGAAGGTGGTAACTGGGAAATCAATTTTGATACGTGTGAAATTTATTTAGTAAAGGATTAATGCTATGGTACATTTTTTATTTGTAAATCAATTGCTATTCATCGGTACAACAGAGTTATTGCTCATTGGCGGTATTGCTCTGCTCTTGTTTGGCGGTAAGAAACTTCCAGAAATGATGCGTGGTTTAGGACAAGGCGTTATGGAGTTCAAAAAAGGTGTGAATGAAGATTCTGAAAAACCGAATGTGGCAGAAATGCAATCGGAAGACGTAGAAAACGACAAACAGAAAGAAGGACAAAACGCAAAGAATTCTCATATTGGAAATGGAGAATAATAGTCAAGATTTAATGACATTCGGTGGGCATTTAGAGGTGCTTCGCCGAATGTTGTTTCGCATATTGTTTGTAGTCGGAATTTTGGCTGTTGTCGTGTTCTGTTGCAAAAATACAACTTGGTCAATACTATTAGCACCAAGTGAATATGACTTTACCACTTATCAGATGATAGAATGTATGACGAGTTGTATCGGACTCGATTTTAAGTTCGAAGAGTTTCATATTGATTTAATTGCAACAGATTTGTCAAGCCAATTTATGACTCATATAACAACATCTGTTTATTTGGCATTGTTAGGTGCTTCCCCATATATTATATACGAACTTTTCCGATTTATATCTCCAGCACTTTACGAAAGCGAAAAAAAACATTCTGTTTTAGTCGTATCTATGATATATTTGTTGTTTATATTTGGAGTTCTGATGAGTTATTTCGTTATATTTCCCATATCTTTTCGTTTTTTGGGAACTTATAGCGTTGCAGAAAAGGTACATAGTACGATAACGTTAGATTCTTATATAGAAACATTTACTTCGCTCACATTTGTAATGGGAATTGTCTTTCAACTGCCTTTAATAATGTTTGTGTTAGCTAAAATGGGATTTGTTTCTTATAGTATGTTGGCAAAATATAGAAAACATGCATTAATAATCATAATGATTGTCGCTGCTATTATAACTCCGCCAGATTTAATGACTCTAATCTTGGTGACAATACCATTGTATTTGTTGTATGAAATTAGTGTCAGAGTAACAAAACATACAAATGGGTAACTTAGCTTAGATATTACAATGAGTGTTTAATACCACTGTAATATCTAAGCGATTATTTTTTCTCGTCAATATTAGATTTATCGTAACTGTTCATACGTTTTTCTCTTTGTTGGTGCTTCCAATCCAACCTTTTGTGTTCCGTCCAGCCGTCTTCACCGATCTTGGGTTTATGCTCCTGATGATAAAGGTGGTTGATAAGACGTACTATAACCTTGGCATCGAAATCGTCCCCGCAGTCGATAAACTTTCTCTTTATGACATTGAAACATGCCAGACGCAACAGCCACTTTGCCATTTTGCGGTACGGAGAGAAACCGTCTAACAGGAAGGCTCCTTTATAGTCCTTCATATAATCGAGTATGATGTCCTCCTTTCTATGGCCGTCATACTTTGAGTTAAAGAAAGGTACATCAGGAGCCTTGCCTGAAAAGAAATCGTCGTTCTGTGTATACGTCCGCACATGGTATATTTTCTTGATGAAGCGCATCGGGATGAGTTCATAGCGTATTACGTCCCTTGTCTTATACAGTCTTGCCAGCTCTTTGTTGAAGGCTGCTTCTCTGACTTGTTCTCTGTTATCTTGATTACTAAAAATATCAGATGTTTTGAGTGACAAAATATTTTTTGACTATAATTAATGTGAAATATATAGGATGGTATCATTTTAATTTGTAATTTTGCACCATAATATATATATTTTTTATAGTAAAGCTATACAAAGCACATGAAACTTGATTTGCTTACAGCCATTTCGCCTATAGACGGACGTTATCGTGGCAAAACAGAGCCCCTTGCTGACTATTTCTCAGAGTATGCACTCATACGCTACAGAGTACGCGTGGAAATAGAGTATTTCATCACGCTGTGCGAGCTTCCGCTCCCGCAGCTCAAGGACTTCGACCATAACCTCTTCCCCACCCTGCGCGCCATCTACCAGGACTTCAACGAGGAGAAGGCACAGCGCGTGAAGGACATCGAGAAGGTGACCAATCACGACGTGAAGGCTGTGGAGTACTTCATTAAGGAAGAGTTCGACAAGATTGGAGGACTTGACGCATTCAAGGAGTTCATACACTTCGGACTGACATCACAGGACATCAACAACACCAGCGTGCCCCTCTCTATCAAGGAAGCACTCGAAGAGGTGTATTATCCTATGGTGGAGGAGCTTATCGCTCAGCTCCAGCAGTATGCCGACGAATGGAAGGACGTGCCTATGCTCGCAAAGACACACGGTCAGCCCGCATCGCCCACACGCCTCGGCAAGGAGATCATGGTATTCGTATACCGTCTCACACAGCAGCTTGAAGAACTCAAGGCTTGCAAGATGACAGCCAAGTTCGGTGGAGCTACCGGCAACTACAACGCTCATCACGTGGCTTATCCTGAGTATGACTGGAAGGCTTTCGGCAACAGCTTCGTAAGCGAGAAGCTCGGTCTCCAGAGAGAGCAGTACACCACACAGATCAGCAACTATGACTGCCTCGGAAGCGTGTTTGACGCTATGCGCCGCATCAACACCATCATCATCGACCTCGACCGCGACTTCTGGATGTATATCTCAATGGAGTACTTCAAGCAGAAGATCAAGGCAGGTGAGGTAGGCTCAAGCGCCATGCCGCACAAGGTGAACCCCATCGACTTCGAGAACTCAGAGGGCAACCTCGGCATCGCTAACGCCGTGCTGCAGTTCCTCGCCCAGAAGCTCCCGGTAAGCCGTCTGCAGCGCGACCTTACTGACTCTACCGTTCTCCGCAACGTAGGCGTGCCTTTCGGACACGGCATCATTGCCATCCAGAGCACATTGAAGGGTCTGCGCAAGCTCATCCTCAACGAGGAGAAGCTGGAGGAAGACCTCAACAACACATGGGCTGTCGTGGCTGAAGCCATCCAGACCATTCTCCGTCGCGAGGCTTATCCGCATCCGTACGAGGCTCTCAAGGCACTCACACGTACCAACAAGCACATGACAGAGGAGAGCATACACGAGTTCGTTAAGACACTCAACGTCAGCGACGCAGTAAAGGCAGAGCTGATGGCTATCACTCCGCTCAACTACACCGGTATCTAAGCCAAGTTTGAAACACGGCATAAAAGAAAAGCAGACAACAAAACAAGATTAGAGTTTTATCAATATATAGTTAGTTAAGAAGAAGCGCATCTATGCAAAAAATCCCATGGGTGTGACTTGCCGAGAGGCCAATAACATTACAATTTAAAAAGAAAGAAAAGAATTATGGATTCAGAATTGGAAAAGAATCAGGAACAGAAAGCAGCAGATCAGACTACTGGCAATAGCGAGAGCTACGGCCGTGCTGCAGGCAACTATCAGAGAGAGTATCGCAGTGTGACCGGTCGCCCGCAGCGTCCGCGCATTCACACACAGCGTCCTTATAACGCCGAGCGCCAGCAGGCTTCTAACGACAGCCAGGGAGGAGGATTCCTTCCCGAAGGCTTCGGAGCAGGTCTTCAGGGAGCGTCAGGCAACAGCGGCTATCAGCAGCGCCAGCAGGGTGGCTACCAGCGTGGCGGTTATCAGCAGCGCCAGCAGGGTGGCTATCGTCCCCGCTACAACCAGGACGGAGAGCAGGGCGGATACCAGCCGCGTCAGCAGGGTGGCTATCGTCCCCGCTATAACAACAACCAGGACGGCGACCAGCAGGGCTATCAGTCACGTCAGCAGGGAGGTTATCGTCCCCGCTATAACAACAACCAGGACGGCGACCAGCAGAGCAACGACCAGCAGCAGCGCTTTAATCAGGACGGCGACCAGCAGCAGAGCGGTTACCAGCAGCGTGGCGGCTATCAGCAGCGCGGCGGTTACCAGCAGCGTGGCGGATATCAGCAGCGCGGCGGTTACGGCCAGCAGCGTGGCGGTTATCAGCAGCGTGGCGGCTACGGACAGCAGGGCGGTTATCAGCGCGGTGGCTACGGCCAGCAGGGCGGTTATCAGCGCGGTGGCTATGGTCAGCAGGGCGGTTACAACAACCGTCAGCGCACGCATGGATACGATCCCAACGCTAAGTATAGCATGAAGAAGCGCATCGAGTATAAGGAAGAGCATATCGATCCGAACGAGCCGATCCGTCTTAACAAGTTCCTTGCCAACGCAGGCATCTGCTCACGCCGTGAGGCTGATGAGTTTATCCAGGCTGGCGTAGTGACTGTTAACGGCGAGGTGGTAACCGAACTCGGAACAAAGGTGGTTCGCACCGACGAGATCAAGTTCCATGACCAGCCCGTGTCACTGGAGAAGAAGGTGTACGTGCTCCTCAACAAGCCGAAGGACTGCGTAACGACAAGCGACGATCCCCAGCAGCGCAAGACTGTCATGGATCTCGTAAAGGACGTTTGCCCTGAGCGTATCTATCCCGTTGGACGACTTGACCGCAACACCACCGGTGTGCTCCTCCTGACCAACGACGGCGACCTCGCTTCTAAGCTCACACACCCGAAGTTCCTCAAGAAGAAGGTATATCACGTATATCTGGACAAGAACGTAACAGCTCACGACCTCCAGCAGATTGCTGACGGCATCGAGCTTGAGGACGGAGAGGTGCATGCAGACGCCATCGAGTATGCAAGCGACACTGACAAGAGCCAGGTGGGCATCGAAATCCACAGCGGCAAGAACCGTATCGTGCGCCGTATATTCGAACACCTCGGTTATCGTGTCGTTAAGCTCGACCGCGTGCAGTTCGCAGGACTCACAAAGAAGAACCTCCGTCGCGGCGACTGGCGCTTCCTCACTGAGAAGGAAGTGGAGATGCTGCGCATGGGAGCTTTTGAATAATAACAGAAAACGAGTAATGTTTAATTAAATGGAAACAATAAAGCGAACAAAGGTCGTCGACGCCCTCAAGCGCACCGACTTCGGACAGACCGTGTGCGTAAAGGGATGGGTGCGTACCCACCGCAGCTCTAAGGCTGTAGACTTCATCGCACTCAACGATGGTTCAACCATCAATAACATTCAGATTGTTGTCGACCCGACAAAGGTGGACGCTGAAATGCTCAAGCAGATCACTACTGGTGCCTGCATCTGCGCCGTAGGTACTCTCGTGGAGAGCCAGGGCAAGGGCCAGACATCAGAGATACAGTGCGAGAGCCTCGAAATTTACGGTCTCTGCGGCAACGACTACCCGATGCAGAAGAAGGGACAGTCGTTCGAGTATATGCGCCAGTATGCTCATCTCCGTCTCCGCACCAACACATTCGGTGCTGTGATGCGCATCCGCCACAACATGGCAATGGCCATCCACACATACTTCCATGAGCACGGCTACTTCTACTTCAACTCTCCGCTTATCACAGCGAGCGACTGCGAGGGAGCCGGTCAGATGTTCCAGGTTACCACAAAGAACCTCTACAACCTCAAGAAGACTGAGGACGGAAAGATTGACTATTCTGACGATTTCTTCGGAAAGCAGACTTCGCTGACCGTATCAGGACAGCTCGAAGGCGAGCTCGGAGCAACAGCTCTCGGCGCCATCTACACCTTCGGACCTACATTCCGCGCTGAGAACTCAAACACTCCGCGCCACTTGGCAGAGTTCTGGATGGTGGAGCCTGAGGTGGCTTTCATCGACCTTGACGGACTTATGGACCTCGAGGAAGACTTCATCAAGTACTGCATCCGCTGGGCACTCGAGAACTGCAAGGACGACCTGGAGTTCCTCAACAAGATGATTGACAAGGGTCTTATCGCACGCCTTGAGAGTGTGCTCAACTCAGACTTCGTACGTCTGCCTTACACCGAGGGCATCCGCATCCTGCAGGAAGCCATCCAGAACGGCAAGAAGTTCGAGTTCCCGTGCGAGTGGGGTGACGACCTCGCTTCAGAGCACGAGCGTTTCCTCGTGGAGGAGCACTTCAAGAAGCCGGTAATCATGACCAACTATCCGAAGGCCATCAAGGCTTTCTATATGAAGATAGACGCAGAGGAGTCTGGCTTCGGCGGCAAGAGCGGCAAGACCGTTCAGGGCACCGACGTGCTGTTCCCGCAGATTGGCGAGATTATCGGTGGTTCTGTCCGTGAGGAGAGCTACGATAAGCTGATGAACGAAATTGAGGAGCGCCACATCCCGATGAAGGATATGACATGGTATCTCGACACCCGCAAGTACGGATCATGCCCCCACGGCGGATTCGGTCTCGGCTTCGAGCGACTCATTCTCTTCGTAACCGGTATGCAGAACATCCGCGACGTCATCCCCTTCCCGCGTACACCGAAGAGCGCAGAGTTCTAAAAAGTCGGCTAACGACATACACAAGGCGGGCTGTAAGCCCAATAATCGCATAGCATAAGCTATATTGGTTATTGGGTTTACAGCCCGCTTTCTTTTAATAAATGATTAAACAGGAATTTATCTAACGAAGTTGAGAGTTGAGATTTGAAATTTGAGAGTTCTTGCTAAGGCAAGCGGCAAAGCCGAGCGATGATTACCTTATTAAGTATATTATAATCAATATGATTAACTATCATACATATCATAACTCTCAACTCTCCATTCTCAACTCTCAACTAAATAAACTGCAATTTACAGAAAAAAATAAATAACAGAGCCAGAGTTGACTTTTCTGATTCATTATCTATAGATACAGCAAAACCTCGAATTCGCCCCTAAAACCACCCCGTGTTCATCCCAAACCGTCCAAAAAACAAAGAAAAATGCACTTTTTTGAAGTTTTTTTGAAAAAAGCTGCGAAAACATTTGGAGGTTTAAATAAAATCCCCTACCTTTGCACTCGCTTTAAAGAACTAAGCATTACAACAACAAAAGTAATGACAAAAGCAAACGGGCGCTTAGCTCAGCTGGTTTAGAGCATCTGCCTTACAAGCAGAGGGTCGGGGGTTCGAATCCCTCAGCGCCCACAGGGGTGTTTCCTCGTGGTATGAGATTAATTTCTCTGCCGCGGGGATTTTTTTGTTTATACACCCTGCCAAAGCAACTACAGCTCGACTGATACAATGAATTAAATATCGCTTTTATCATGCCATTGACATGGCAAAAAGCAAGACATCAGGGCATTTGGTTTTTACAAAAATAAACCAAATGCCTTTTTTTGTGCCCACACAGTCAGTTTGTTTACAATAATTAGATTTCGTTAGAAATTCCTACAAATTATTCCATTTCGGAACTCTTGCAAATGTAAAACATATTACATATCTTTGCAACCACATAACCATCCACATTTTACTAACAACTAAAAAACCAAACATTATGAGACGAAACATTCTTTATTCATTAATTATTGCCATCGCCTCATTAGGCTTCGTGGCATGTGACAGCGACGATAACGAGAAGCAGTCACAATTCCCTGACGGTGCAAAGCCTTCCACAGAATTCACACTCGGCAACAACGCTGACGAGCAATATGCCAAGGACGCCATCAAGATGGACGTAAAGACTTGGGGTGACGGCAAGACAGACAAGGAGTTCAACTCCATAGAGCTCTTCGCAGACGGACACTTCCTCATCACCACACCAAAGGCAAAGAAGGCACAGCAGCAGACTGTCGGCGTGACACGCCAGGCTGACGGCTCTACAGCCATCTTCAAGAAGCATGGCACAGAGCGTATGAAGACACGCGCCGTTGACGCAGAAGGCACCATCATCATTGATGACGGCCTGTATATATACGGTACATACACACGCGTGAAGGACGGCGTTTACCAGCTTAGCAACCAGACCACCATCCGCATCAAGGACAACGGTATCACCGGTTACGCCACCATTACGTACACCAACAGCTTCGGTGTGGACATCACCATCGTAGTAGACATCGACTTCCAGTATAAGCCAGACCCAGCTATACGCCAGCTCTGCCGCTCATGGAGAATGGACAGCTCGGAGACATGGCTTTACGCCAACGGAGTTTACTTCGCTTACGGCAAGCAATGGCTGAATCTCGGCAGAGTGTACCAGGAGGTAACCTTATCGCCTGAAGGCAAGCAATGGGACTTCGACGAGGACGACATCCTCGACGACAAGGACGACTACTGCTACCGCACCATCTTCTCGCCCTGCGGCACCTTCGTATGCTTCTATATGGACGGCGACGTAGAGATAGGTCGTTGGGAATGGAAAGACACCAATTATGGCGTCCTTCGCTGCTGGGAGCCGTTCGAAATCGGCGACTATGACGATGACGACGACGATTACGCAGACGTGACAGTACGCTTCGACGGCAAGAAGATGCGCATTTATCAGGACTACATGGACGATGAAGACGACTTCCAGTTCCGCGTTCTGAACGTAAGCGAATTCTCAGCAAGATACTAATGCTGAGAATGATGAAATGTTATAACTCGAAACAATTGAGGTATAATTAGGATAATATAGGTTTTAGCAGTGCAAACTGATGGGGAAGCATGACTTTCTGCATCCCCATACAGTCTGCACTGCTTTCTTTTTATTGGCATCATAATAAGATTACGGATTTTTATGTGTAACTTTGCATTATACAAATATACACATAATTATATGACCGACATCGCCAGCTATTTTCCGATAACCAACCCCACTATCATCTTCTTCGTGGTGCTGCTTATCATTCTTTTCGCCCCTATCATCATGGGCAAGCTGCGCATCCCCCACATCATCGGCATGGTGTTGGCTGGCGTTGCCGTGGGCAAGTATGGCTTCAACATCCTTGAACGCGACAACTCCTTCGAGCTGTTCGGCAAAGTGGGACTCTACTATATCATGTTCCTTGCTTCCCTTGAGATGGATACCGACGGCGTGCGCCGAAACAAGGGACGGTTCGGCGTCTTCGGACTGCTGACATTCGCCATTCCGCTGATTATCACTTACGTAGCAAGCCTCACCCTGCTACATTACTCACAGATAGCCTCATTGCTCCTTGGATGCATCATGGCGTCAAACACGCTCATCGCCTACCCCATCGTGGGACGTTACGGTCTTCAGAAGAAGCCCAGCGTGGTGCTTTCGGTAGGTTCGTCGATGATAGCTCTGCTGCTGGCGCTCTTCGTGCTTGCCGCCGTCGTGGAGGCATACAAGGGCGAGACCACCTTCGGCTTCTGGCTATGGTTTGCAGGCAAGTTTGTGCTTTACAGCGTGGCGCTGGCGCTCATCATCCCTCGCCTTACACGCTGGTTCTTGAGAAGCTATAGCGATGCCGTCATGCAGTTCATATTCGTGCTTGCCATCCTCTTCATGAGCGCCACGCTCGGCGAGTCGGTCGGCATAGAAGGCATCTTCGGTGCGTTCCTCTCTGGACTGATTCTCAACCGCTACATACCGCACGTATCGCCGTTGATGAACCGCATCGAGTTTATCGGCAACGCCCTCTTCATCCCCTACTTCCTTATCGGCGTGGGCATGCTCATCAACGTGCGCATGCTCTTCCAAGGCGGCAACATCCTCATGGTGGTGCTTATCGTGGCCGGATTCGGTACGTTGGGCAAGGCGCTTGCAGCCTATATCGCCAGCAAGCTGTTCCGTCTGCCGATATCATCGGGCAACATGATGTTCGGTCTGACGTCGGCGCATGCGGCAGGAGCCATCGCCATGCTGATGATAGGCATGAACATCGAGACCGCACCCGGACAGTCGCTCGTCAATGACGACATGCTCAACAGCATCGTCATAATGATTCTCTTCACGTGCATCATCTCGTCCATGATTACGGAACAAGCCGCACAGCAGATCACGCTGCGCGACAAGGAAATAGCAGACGAGAAGGACACGAAGCTGACGGAAGAGAAGATTCTCATCCCGATGAAGTATCCCGAGTATGCGCAGCGCCTCGTGAACGTGGCTATGATGATGCGCAACGCCAAGAACACGACGACGCTCGTGGGTCTGAACGTGGTTTACGACGATGAAGATATGCGCAGACATCAGGAGCAGGGACAGCAGCTGCTCGACCGCATGGCAAAGTACGCCGCATCTGCCGACATGACCATGACCACGCAGGTGCGTGTGGCTGCCAACATCGCCAACGGCATCAGACATGCCTTCAAGGAGTTCCGCGCCACCGACGTGCTAATCGGTATGCACATGCACAAGGAGGTGTCGCAGAAGTTCTGGGGCGCCTTCCATCAGAGCCTGTTCAACGGCCTCAACTCGCAGATAATAATGGCGCGTCTCTGCCAACCGCTCTCCACCATACGCCGCATACACGTAGCTGTTCCGTCGAGGGCACAGTTCGAGCCGGGCTTCTATCGCTGGCTGGAGCGTGTCTGCCGCCTCGCCGTAAACATGGAATGCCAGACCGAGTTCTACGGTCGCGAAGACGTGCTGCCCCTCATCGAGCAATACATCCGCAACCGACATTCCGCCATGCGCGTATCGCTGAGACGTATGGACCACTGGATGGAGATGCCACAGATAGCCTCATCCATATCAGACGACCATCTCTTCATTGTCGTGACGGCGCGTAAGGGCACCGTCTCGCACAAGAACGCCTTGGAACGACTGCCAGACGAGATACAGAACCACTTCTCAGGAAAGAACATCATGATTATCTTCCCCGACCAGCACGGCGACGCAATGGAGGAGATGACCTTCGCACAGTCGCAGCATACCGAGGACATGAGCCTGTACGAAACCATGCACAAGTGGGTTGGCAGGAAAATAACGTGGGTAAGAAGAAAGCTATATAAACTGACAAAACATTAACATCCGAGGAAAATTATGATAGACATAAAGAACATAACCAAGAGTTTCGGCTCCCTCCAGGTGCTCAAGGGCATCGATCTGCATATCAACAAGGGCGAGGTGGTAAGCATTGTCGGACCGAGCGGTGCCGGCAAGACCACGCTGCTGCAGATAATGGGCACACTCGACAAGGCGGACAGCGGATCCATTATGGTGGACGGTGTGGACGTAGGCAAGCTGAGTTCGTCAGAGCTGAGCAAGTTCCGCAACGGTCATATCGGCTTCGTGTTCCAGTTTCATCAGCTCCTGCCTGAGTTCACGGCGCTGGAGAACATCACCATCCCCGCATACATCGGAGGCAAGAACCCGAAGGAAGCCAAGGAACGCGCCATGGAACTGCTGGAGTTTATGGGACTGGCAGACCGCGCTTCGCACAAGCCCGCAGAACTTTCAGGCGGCGAGAAGCAGCGTGTGGCAGTGGCTCGCGCTCTCGTAAACAATCCTGCCGTGGTATTCGCTGACGAGCCTTCAGGTTCGCTCGACTCGAAGAACAAGGCGGAACTCCATCAGCTGTTCTTCGATTTGCGCGACAAGTTCGGACAGACCTTCGTCATCGTCACACACGACGAACACCTCGCCTCCATCACCGACCGCACCATTCACATCGTGGACGGACGCATCGTGGAGCCGGAGAAAGAACAATCTGATTCATCTGAAATTTCAGAATAATACAAAAATCACCCTAACATATATTATATGATAAAACTTGGAGATTACAATAAGATGACCGTAGTCAAGGAAGTTGACTTCGGAATTTATCTCGACGGCGGCGACGAGGGAGAGATTCTGATGCCGTCACGTTACGTACCAGAGGGCCTCAAGCCCGGCGACGAGCTAGAGGTGTTTGTCTATCTTGACCAGGACGAACGTCCGGTTGCCACCACGGAGCATCCGCTTTGCAAGGTCGGCGACTTCGCTTACCTTGAGGTAGCGTGGGTGAACGAGTACGGCGCATTCCTCAACTGGGGACTCATGAAGGACCTTTTCTGTCCGTTCCGCGAACAGAAAATGCGCATGCAGAAGGGCGAGAAATACATCGTACACGTACATATTGACGAGGACAGCTATCGCATCGTGGCCTCAGCAAAGGTGGAGCGCTACTTCAGCGAACGCCATCCCTACTACAAGAACGGACAGGAAGTAGACCTTCTGGTGTGGCAGAAGACTGAGATGGGATTCAAGGTCATCATTGATAACTGTTACCCCGGACTGGTATACGAAGACCAGGTGTTCCGCTATCTGCACACCGGTGACCGCGTAAAGGGTTACATCTCAACGGTTCGTCCAGACGGAAAGATTGACGTGACGCTGCAGCCGACTGGCCGCCAGCAGACACTCGACTTCTCCGAAACGCTCCTACAGTATCTGCGCGACAACGGCGGACACTGCGACCTTGGCGACAAGAGCGACGCTGAGGACATCAAGCATCGCTTCCAAGTGAGCAAGAAGGTGTATAAGCGTGCGGTCGGCGACTTGTATAAGCGCCGACTCATCACCATCTCCGACAACGGAATAACGCTCGTCGGAGAATAAAAGAAAAAGGAAACAAGAGGTCAATATGGAAGTTATCGGAATTTAAAAAGAAGCTAATCCATATACAATAAAAGGCTGCGGCAATCACTTGCTGCAGCCTTTTTAAAAATCTTATCGGTTTCGTTATGGGCATTACTTGGGCTCATCCGATAAACCAGGGGGATTAAGCATATAGTTTTGTAAGTCTGAAAAGA
>ERZ1031020.436-NODE-436-length-15862-cov-12.656608_pt1 | contig 15862 bp, 9 predicted proteins | sample MGYA00517109_ERZ1031020 | MGnify/ENA primary metagenome ERZ1031020 (study PRJEB33719, sample SAMN04261270) | wastewater metagenome | biome: rural village; feature: human; material: feces | host: Homo sapiens | place: El Salvador | collected 2013-01-07 ... | reverse complement strand
TATGAGCTCAGCGCACGACAAAATCTTTGGTGCGAAATTCTCGAGTTTTGAGCGGTTTTAGCTAATGCGTTAGCGCACAGCAGGTTACGCGATTTTCTGACGAAGCGTTATGAAATCAGACTCACAAAAGAGCCGTTTTGGGATGCAATAGCGCCACTTTTACACTACGATAGTGCCACTTTTATCATGCAATAGTGCCACTTTTACTGTCTAATAGTGGCACTATTGGAGTGTAAAAGTGGCTCTATCGTATGGCACGGGGGCTGTTTGCACAGCTAAACACCGAAAAAACAGCAAAACGGAACTCTAGAATCAATTTTTATTTTGTAACAAGTTTTTACTGTTTAGACAATATTTGCATAGTGGGCAGGAAGACATTAAGCCATTTTATTCTGCTCTTTGTCTTTTCCATCTGCCATAGAGATATCCCGAAACGCCTGCCGCGATTATTATGTAAATGGGCGAAACCCCGAACAATGCTATCAACAGACAGCAGACTATGGGTATCCAGGCGTTGCGCCATGAGATATTGGCGGTCTTTGCCATCTTGAAACACGGGGCGGCAATGAGCGCCACTACTGCGGGACGCACTCCCTTGAAGAATTTCTCCACCCATGGATTGTCCTTGAAGTTATGGAAGAACATGGCTATGATGATGATGGCTATGATGGACGGGAGGGCTATGCCGACGGCTCCGACGATGCCTCCCCATACTCCTTTCAGCTTATATCCGATATGTGACGCCATGTCGATGGCGAAAATACCCGGCGTGGACTGCGCCACCACCATGATGTCCATAAATTCCTGCCGGTCCATCCACTTGTTGTTATCCACGAACTCGCGCTCCATGATCGGTATCATGGCATAACCGCCTCCGAGCGTGAACGCACCTATCTTGTTGCAGGTAAGGAAAAATTTGAGCAGCATATATATAATGTATGTCTCTTTATGATGTTACAAAAAAAAGAAAAACGCCAGACAATAGACCTCATCGGCCTTATCTGGCGTAATTATTCTAATATAAATATTATGGTAATGTCCGATTATTATGAATAGCGCAAGATCTGACCGGGACGGAGACGCATGGTCTTCGAGATATGGTTCAGCTTGCAAATCTTGTCGATTGAAACACCGAGCTTCCTTGATATTGACGCGAGCGTCTCACCCTTCGTAACCTTGTGATACTGCACCTGATCGGTAAGACCAGACGTAGCGCGGTCGTTGGTGGCATAGTCGTTGCGCGAGTTGGATGCGTAAGAAGAGCCGTCCTTCTTTCCGCGTGCTCTTGTAGCAGCTGCCGACTCGCTGTCATACGTCGAGCGGTCGAAAGCATAATAGTCGCCTGTTACGTCCTGCTCACGGAAGTCGAACATAAGAGCGGGATTGAGAGCCACGCCGCAGAGACGTGTCTCGAAGTGAAGGTGCGAACCCGTGCTTCGTCCAGTGTTACCACCGAGACCAATGACATCACCGGCGCGAACCTCCTGGTTCTCATCTACAAGCTGCTTCGAGAGGTGTCCGTAGATGGTCTCCAGACCGTTGTTATGTCGGATGACGATATACTTACCGTATCCTCCGCCCTCGTATCTTACAATTCTGACTTTTCCTGAGAATGCCGCACGGATGGTATCGCCGATATACACCTTGATGTCAAGACCCTTGTGCTGGCGTCCCCAGCGCGAACCAAAATTACTGGTTATGACGCGGCTCGTGGTGGGCATGCAGAAATGACGAAGGTCAATCTTGTAATGTTCAGGGAGTTCTGTGGCACGGTGTGCATAGCGGTTGTCCCATCCTGCGTAGAGGTCTGTCGCGGGCGACTCCGCCTCTTCTCTCGCTGCGATATTTCGCAACATAATGGTATCGACTGCTGCCATCTTACGGTCTACTGGAGCTTGGCGGGCAAGAAGATCCTGGCCATGCACCGGTATGGACGCTACAGCAAGCAGCATCGATATTGTAATTTTTTTCAGCGTTTTCTTCAAATTCATTTTCTTTAGGACTCGTTATTTTAGATTGGAACGAGTTTATCGTTCCTTCAAAAGGTAATCGTTGAACAAAAAAAGTGTTCAACCCCAAGTTTGCAATATTCACATTGCATTTTGCATTTGCGTTGCAAAGTTACAAAAAAAATCTGTCAATAAGGTAGTTTTACGAACCCCATTAACAGATTTTGTAATATCTTTAACAATTAAAGTTGCTCATTTTAAACAATTTGCGCTATTTAATGCATATTTTCTGAGCTTTTCCGTTCTCCCACACGATATATACTCCCGTCTTAAGAGAACTGCCAAGAGGTATCTGGCGGCCACTGATGTCGTAAATACGGACATGCTTAACAGCATTGCCTACCCCTACTCCATCAATGCCTGACGCAGAGTCCCATACGGCATTGGCAGCACGACTTTCACCTGTGTTATAGACAGCCTTGACGCTATACGTGACATCGGTGTCGACTGATCGGTTATCGGTATACTTCGTTGCTGTTATGGGCGATGCGTTAAGACGCATGCCGTCACGATAGACATTATAGCCCAGAAGCTTCAAGCCTGTTCCTGCCTTGCGGTACTTTATGTCGTCCACGAAGAGAATGTACTGGTCCTTCGACGTGCAGCGGAGAGCGAAATAGCGTGCTCCCTCCGGCAGGTCGGCAGAATACTGCGTCCACTGTCCCGGAACGGTAATCGTGGAGCCTACCTTCTTGAACGAACCTATGGATTTTCCTTCCACAGAACACAGCACCTCCATCTGTTCCTGCGTGCCGTAATAGTTGTTGTTGGGGCTGCACGCCCAGAAGGTGATGGTCTGCGCTCCGTCCACCTCCGGCGAGATAAGCCAGTCGTCGTTGGCGGTATAGCGTCCGGCACTGAATGCGGCTGCCACCTGTTTGCCTGAATGCGTCGGGAAATACAACGGGCTAAGACTGACAGCAGAGGGATTGAACACCAGGAACGCCATCGGAGCCTCCACATTGTCGTACTGCACGAAGTCGCCCGAACCGTCCTGAATGCCGAGCGTGGACGCTCCGTCAATGTCCATCAATGTCCACTCACCGAAATGGCTGATTGTGAAAGGCACGTACGACTCGAAGTCTTCCACCACATTCTCAGCCTCAGCTCCATTGCTGATGCCCTCCGGCTCACTCCAAGAAATCGCCACCGACTGCATGTCGTCAGCAGCCTCAGCCTTGGCGTCCTTCACGAACGGACGACCGGGAAGGACTGTGACGACAACATTCTTCGACACATTGTCCGAAGCTTCCTCATCCGAATCCCACGCAATCTCAGCATGATACAGACTGGAGAGAGCAGCGTCAGAGTTGGGCGCGTCCTTCAGTTCCACGTCTGTGTTCTGCCCTGCGGCAAGTTCGTCAACGTGCGTCTTGCCGACAAGCGTCTCGCCACGATAGAGGCAGACATCGAAGTCGGCAGCATCCCGGTCACCCGTGTTGCTGATATTGGCAAACACCGTAACGTCGTCGCCTACGCTAACCTTGTCAATCATGGCGCTTACGTCGCCCATCGTAAGATTAAAGTACAGCGGGTCGTCCACGTTTATCTGGTCTACATAAAGCGGCACGATGGACGTAAGGTCTTCGGTATTGCCGCCCACACCTGTGAAGATGAGCTGCACGTATTCGTACGAACGAAGGTCAGAAAGGCTGTAGCTATATTTCAGCCAGCGGCCGTCGTTGTCTTCACCGTCGAAATCGTTGGGCAGAATGTCGTCGAGCTGATGGCGCTTGCCGTCAGGAGTGCGCAGAGCCACACGCAGATGATGGATGGAACGCTTCATGTTCCATACATAGAACGAGAGGCGCGGATTACGCGTGTCCTTCAGCGTTATCTTCGGTCCGATAAAGTCAGAGCTGGCGCCTGTGGTAACCGTAGAGAAGGCTATGAAGCCGTTGTCAAGATCGGCAGCATCGGCGTATGTGCCGTACTGCATGATGTTCCATTCGGCAAGTGCACTCATCGAGCCGTACCAAGGACCACGCTGCATGCTGCGCTTTGCGAACGATTCGGCATAAGGCACAGCGTAAGGCTTGCCCACGAAAATGGTGTCCGTGGATGCGGCGATGCCCTTGCCCTGCTGCGTGCGCGGCGTGACGACATACCATGCCAGTCGCTGCTCGTCGCCATTCATCGTCATCTGCTCCGAGAACGAAGGTTCGCTGACCGTGGTGCTCTTAAGCGAGCTGCCATCCACATTGGCGATGTTATACTTCAGCGAAGCCTTGTCTATCAAGCCTCCGTGCTTACCCTTTGATGGAGCATCCCAAGAGGCTGTCACCTGTCCGTCGTCTGTGCTGCTGATCTTAAGATTTTCTACAGCGGCGGGCTGGTCAAGCCCCACGTATGTTGACACAGTGACTGTCTCGCCCTTGCCCACGGCATTCTCTGCCGTTATCTCATAGCTGACAGTTCCGTCAGCTGATGGTGTGTCGGTCATCTGGCAGATATCGCCGGGGATGATGTTCGAGAATGTCTCCACCACCTTATTGTCCGTGAGTCGCTTCACGGTGATATGCTTCAGGTTGGCGGTCAGCGTCTCGCCACCCATATTCACCACGGGAGCCTTGAACGAAATCGCCACCTTGCGGTCTGTGCTTGCACCAACCGGCTCAGCCTTTGCCTCCGTCACAGCACCCGGACACTTCACCGAACCGATGCACTTCACCTTGAGGTTGTCCAGATACAAATAACTACCCTCGGCATACTGACTCAAGGCATGCACACCGATGTGGCAGGCACCATCATGCTTCGGTGCGAAGACAGCCGACAGCGTGCGATAATTGACATTATCCACCTTCGTAGGAGCGAGAATCGTCTGCGTCAGGCTTGTCGCCTCCGCCTTCTGTCCAGCAGCCACAGCCACCGTCTCGCAATAGCCTTCCTCCGCCTGCACGTCCATCGACACCTGATAAACCGAATCCTTGCTAAGATTAAACGCCGGCGTAACGAGCCAGTCGTCATCGTCGAGTCCTTCCTGGCTTACACCGCAGATAAAGCAGTCGCCGAAGAACTGCCAAGTCTCGTCGTCTTCATTGGCATCAATGACGGTCATGGTCTTGGCAGCCACTTCGTCATTGAACGGCTGGTCGTACGGTAGCTTCAGAGCCGAACCCACCTGCACCACATTGGTGCGAACCTTGTCGCCGTACTCGCCAGCCACCTTCGCAGCCACCTCATAATAATAATATCCCATCTGCAAGTCTGCCACTTCCTTGTCGTCGAAGGATGTGGCGCTGCCATCGTACACCACCTTGGCATCGGGCTGACGCGTGACGGTGTAAGTGACGAGCGACGGATCGAAATAGCCGTCATGATTGCCTCGCTGCGGAGCTGTCCACGACACGCTTACCGTCTGTGCGTCCTTCATTACAGCCTTCGGCGACACTGCATTCACCACATCGCTGCCCGCCCAGAAGTCGCAATAGGCGAACTGGCTGCGTCCCGCGCTGTTGGTAGCCACCGCTTTCATGTGGTGCATGCCACGTGTGAGCGTCAGCGCAGCCTCAACATCGGCTCCCGCCTGCGACTGTCCTTCCTTAAGCAGACTGCCGTCCATCCAAAGCTTATAGCCCAGAGACGAGGCGAGATTGCCGCCGCCAGCCGTACGGTCCGGCATTGCGATGAGCGCCTTGCCTGTCAGCGACGTTCCTGTGAGCGAAGTCTTCAACGACGTGGGGCGTGCAGGAGCATTGTCGTCGGCATACGAGCCGGTGGTATAAATGCCCGTAAACTCATATCTGTCCGGTATGGTGGTCAGCGTCGTAACAGTTCCGTCAGTAAGATTCACCTCACATATCTCCGGACTCTCATGCGTATAGTGAGGCGTCATCGCCCAAAGCATACGTCCCGAAGGATAATCGAACGTGGCACTCTGCGCATACTTCACCGTCTTGCCCGTCTGACCAATCTCGGTCAGAGCGCCAGTGTTCTTGTCCACGCTGTAGAGCATGCCGTAGATGCTGATGCCGTAAAGCCGTCCGTCCTTCGTAGCAGCCAAAGCTATAAGCTCCTGCTTAAGGTCGGCTATCTTCGAGGAGAATCCTGTGATGGTGTTAAGCGTACCGAAGAAGTAGCCGTTAGTGGTGGCACTCTCACGGAAACATCCATACACACGGTCCGTCGTAGGGTCGTAGGCAAGGTCGGAAGCCACGCTCGAATAGGTGGCAAGATGGCGTTCCTCAATGAGTCGCCACCCTGCATCCACGTCGTACACGCGGAAACTGACCGTACCGTCATAGTCGTACGGCGAATAGTCGACCATGTAATAGCGACCGTCTACGTATACGCCGCCACCGAAAGCCGACAGATTGTCGTCCAGCTTCACACTCTTCATCTGCGTGGCATCGTTGGCAGGGAGCGAATAGATGCCGAACGGTGCCTCGCTGCCCATATCTTCCCAACCATGTCCAAAGATCACACTGCCATATATGGTCGGCTGCGTCTGCGCGAAGGCGGAACCGCAAGCCGATGCTATGGCAAGTGTCAGAAACAATGATTTCTTCATCATGCTATTCATTTTATTGATATTACTTTCTTACCGAAACCTTAAACGCACTGCCGTCCACCATGACGACATATACGCCCGGTTCTGCCTCTACGGTGATATGAGCTTCACCGGCGAAGATACGTACGAGACGACCGTCCACGGTGAACATCTTCACCATTCTGCCTTCTGCGCCGCTTATCTCCACACTGCCCTTTCCGCCGCTTACCACAACGGCTGCTGCCGAGGCGTCATTAATGGCTGAGAGGTATGTGATGGTGGCTGTATTAGACGGTTTCGACTCGCCCTCTTCGTATGCAGCCGTCACCTGATAAGCATAGCTGTCCGACTGGCGAACGTCATCGTCGATGTAATAGCGCTGGTCGATAGGCTTGGCATTGAGCTTCTGGCGGTCGCGATAGACGTTATATCCCACGAACGTAAGATTCTCCTTCTCCGCACCCTTAGCGATGTACGAGATGTCGTCAATAAGGAGGGCAAACTTGTTGTTGGAGACGCAACGGATGGCGAAGTACTTCGCACCCTGCGGCAGTTCAACCTTATACTCGTCCCAACCCTTCACGTTGCTAACGTCGATGGTCTCGCCTATCTTCTTGAAGCTGCCGATGGTCTTATCCGAAACAGAATAGAGCACCTCCATCTGCTCGGGCACTGCACTTGCGATGCCAGCCTTGGCGAAGAACCTTACAGTCTGTGCCTCGCCGCAAAGCTCAGGCGACACAAGCCAATCGTCGTTCTGCTTCTTCGTGAAGCCGCCGTCGGGCGACGCGCAACTGAAGCTTACGAGCATCTGTTCGCCGGAATGGGCTTCCCACGAGGTGAACGGAATGCCAGCCTGGAGCGAATTGAACACCTGGAATGCCATCGGCTCACCAGAATTCTCGTACTGCAACGGTCCGAACGACTCGCTGAGTGTTATCTGTATAGTATTCTGCAAGTCGCAGTCGTATGTGGTCCAGTCGCCGAAGTCGCTGATGGCAAATGCCTTGTAATCGTCGAAGGTTTCGGTGGTACGCTTCAGACCCAGACTGTTAAGGTCAGGAGCCTGCCATGACAGACCCACATTGCTCTGGCGTGACGAAGCCTCAAGACCGGAAGGTGTAGGATAGTCATTCTTCTTCACACGTACGCTAACGGTGTTCGACGCATTGTTGTCCTCTATCTGGTCGGCAGCGTAGTCAACAACAGCACTGAAATCCACCTTGTCATCATCCACAACCGTAACCTTACCGTTCAGACCAATGGTCTTGGCACGATCAGCAGAAAGCGGGTCGCCCGTGAAGCGACTGAACTCCTCACCGTTCTTATACACTACGATGGTGTAGTCGCCGGCAGCCACCTCATTGGCTGTATTATTGCGCACTGTGAGCTGCAGGTCAGCCATGTCGCCAGCCTCAACCTCTTCGGCAGCGGTGAGCTCAACTGCCATGATGTCGTTATCGGCGGCATCAACGATGGCAACATTGTCGTAAGCGAAGAACTCCGTAGTGGTATTGACAGCCTCGCCCTCAAAGCCGATACGCACATAACGGCAGTCCTTGTAAGGAGTGAGGTCAATGCTGAAGCGCTGCCAACCCACGGCATACTGGTCAGAAAGAATCTCCTTCACCGGCACAAAGTCGGCATAATCCTTCTGCACGCTGACTGTCAACTTGTCGCCATTGCCAGTGCAGTAAGCCCAGAAGTTGAGCGTAGGCTTCGCCATCTCGCTGATGTCCACCTTCGGCGACTCGCTGCGCACCGCCTTGCCTGTCTTGTCGGCAGAGAACGACTGCATACCGCCGTCACCGTCCTGTGCCTGTGCTGACGCACTGCTGGTCATGGCGTAACAGTAAGCCTCGCCAACCTCGCCCTTGGTCACGTTAGTAATCCACGGTCCGCTCTTCATCGTCACGTTCTTGAACGACTCAATCATCGGCGCCTTGATGGCAGGTCCGCCGATTGCTGTGCAGGTTTTCCAGTTGCTGCGACCGCCACCCGTGCTGCTCACGGCATATACGCTGTAACCGTTGTATGCCTGACGACCTGCCTTAATTGTCAGCTGGTCATCGTACGATGTCTTGCTGCCAAGGTTGATGTCATTGGGATCGGTGCCCACGGATATATAATATGTAAGGTCGTTAGGATCTATGTAGCCTCCATGCACGCCTTCCGGCTGGTCCCAAACCACGTGTATCAGACCTTCCGTTTCGGCATCCTCGTAAGCCCTAAGGTTCTTCACCGTACCCGGCTCGTCAATGCCGACGAACACCTTGGCTGTGGTCTCCAGTCCTTCGTTGCCGGAAGCGTCAACTGCATGCACGGCATAAACGCACGAACCGGAGGGCACGCTCGGATCGTTGTATGAACATTTCTGACCTGGCGTTACAGATGTGAGCGTAGTGAGCGACTCGCCATTGCGCGAGATAACGATGTCCATCTTGTCGGTCAGCGCAGCGCCTCCTAACGTGCGCGTCGGAGCCGTGAAGCTGAGAGCAGCAGTAGTGGCGCCCTTCTCGCCCGGTGTGACCACAAGGTCTGTGGGCGAATCGGGAGCTGAAGCCGACACCTCTGTAATATTAAGATTGTCCACATAAAGATGATTGCAGTCAGCATCTGAAATGGCATGGATGCCGAAATAGCGCATGCCGTCCTCCGTAGCACGGAAGGTGCCGGAGAGAGTGCGGCGGCGAGGCTGATAAGTAACCTCCGTAGGTTCGATGACGATGTCGGTCATAGCCTCAGCGGTGGCGTCTATTCCGACAGCTGCAGCCACACGCTCCGTGGGATAGTCGTTGACAGCATCGAATGAGAACTTATAAGCAGCTCCCTTCTGCATGTTTATGGGCGGCGTGATAAACCAGTCGTCAGCAGCATTAGAGCTGTTGGCGGTGTATGCAACCATATTATAGTTGCCGTCAAAACTCCATGTCGAGCCGTCGTTATTGGCGTCAACGATGGTGAAGTCTTCCATTGAAGCACTGGTGCTCAGACCGTTATGATAAGGCAATGAGAGACTGGAGCCAACGCTTACCTCCACGGATGTGGCAGGCTTACTCTTCAGGTCGCCATTCAGAGCTGTCACCTTATAGTAATACCACGTCATGTCGGTGGACTCCACGTGGTCGACGTATGTAGTGGCGGCGCAGTCAGTGGCGACAATCACGGAGTCGGCAGTCTCGCCCATCTTGAAGCGCGAGATGGCATAGCGGAGGTTGTCCTTATCGAAGTAGCCTCCGTTGACGGATGCCTCCGGCGCTTTCCATGTCAGCGTCACGTCATTGCCCTTTGCCTTCACCTTCACTGAGGTAGGCGGCATAGGCACGTCATAGCCCACCCACTTGGTGTCCGTGGTCTGCTCGCTGACGGCAGCCGGACGGGCGGTGGTGGCAGGTATCTCCGCTGTCACGCTGAATACGCTGTTGCCACTCTTTGCAGCAGTGAAAGGAGCGGTGACAGTGGCACCGGGCGCAGCATTGGCGTGTGCCACAGTCTCACCATTGATACGTACAGTATAAGCGAGGTCGGCAGGAAGACTCTTGCCTTCGACGTCGAGCGTCGGCATTGTGAACGCCACGCTACCGCCGGAGAGCGACGTCATAGAAACGCTCAGCGAGCTGACTGGCTTGGGCAGAGTGGCGAGGTCGAGGTCCTGCTTGAGGAAGATGGTGGAGAGTTGGTCGTAGGTCTGCTCGCCTTGCCATGTGTCCTCATTGAAGCCGTAATTCACAATCTCCGTGACGTTAGCCGTAGCTGGATTCACCTTAAGGACGTGCGTAGCCCAATCCACGTCGGAATAGGCTGCCCAATAGATGTCGCCGGTGGCATAATCACACGTGGCACTCTGGAAGAATGGCAGGATGCTGAATCCGGTGTTGCCCACAACAGTTGCCTTACCAGTGTATTTATCCACGGTGTAGAGTTTGCCTGTCTTAGAAATCGTATATAGTTGTCCGTCGCGATTGAAGGTTAGCGCCACCATGCGCTCTGGCATCTGAGCGATGGGCTGGCAAGAATAAATCACAAATGGATAATCGTCCTTTGTGGTGTAAGTAAGCCTTCCGAGTGTGAGATACTTGCCGGAATAGTCGGCGTCAGAAAAAATGCCATAGATGGCCTGTGTCTCAGGGTCAAAGGCAAGGTCGGAGGAGATATCCGTAAAAGCGAAACCCTGACGTTCCTCGCCGATTGTCCAGTCGGCTGTGTTGTAGCCATAAAGATGGATTGGGAACGTAATCTTCGAGTTGTCCTCGTTCTCCTCATAGTACGACGACCAGAACTTTCCCTGTGCGTAAGTGGCGCCACCATAACATTTCACATCGTTGCCTACGGGGGTGAACACTGTGGGGTTGGAAGAATTGAAAGTGTAGAAACCGGCATCGCGAGCTTCACTCTCCGACACATAAGTGTAAAACTGCAGGTTCGTAGCAGCTTTACGAGGATTGTCCGCCATCACTCCTAATGACGACGAGGTAAGAAATGCCATTGTCACAAAGGACCAGACAAGGGCAGTAAGGGGTAAATCTTTTTTCATAATGCTAAGATTTTATCTGATTAACTGAATTTTTGTTCAAATATCACTTAATAACGCAAAAGTATAAAAGATTCCGCAGAAAAACAATAAATCAGTGATATAAGTTGAATAAAGGCGTATATATACAAAATTGCCACACTTCGGCAGCCTGGCTCCCATAGCGTGGCAATTACTTATCTCAATTTTTCAATCTCTTCTTCTGTAAGTCCGGTATAACGCATTATCTTTGATATTGGCTCACCATCCTCAAGCATCATCTTAGCAGTTTCGGCACGACCCTCAGCACGACCCTCAGCACGACCCTCAGCACGACCCTCAGCAAGGCCTTTCTCACGACCCTCAGCACGGCCCTCCTCAAGACCCTCACGTCTTCCTAAGAGTGCAGCCCCTTCAAGCGTGGCATGATAGTCGCGCATCACCTTCAAACTCTCATCATATTTTTCTCGCTCGTCCTTGCTTAAGGCGGCGATGTCTGTTATCTCGGAGAGCTTCTTGAATACAGCATTGCGCGCCTGGAACGGCATTCTTTCAAAAGTACTCATGTTCTTTAAGATGTAAATCCAACGTTCAAAATCGTTTTCGCAGAAATAACCCGCTCTCTCACGAAATGGCAGCCCAGTTGATGTTGGTATCGCGCAGCTCTCTTAGGCGTCGCCATAGCATGGCATATTCTTTGGACGTGCAGGTGGGGTCAGCATCAATGATTTTCTGTGCCTCCTGTCGGGCAAGCGCCACAAACTGTCCGTCGCGGGCGATGTCCGCAATCTTAAGGTCGAAGGCGATGCCGCTCTGCTGCGTGCCTTCGAGATCGCCGGGACCGCGAAGCTTGAGGTCGGCCTCGGCGATGCGGAAACCGTCGTTCGTGTCGCACATGATGTCGATGCGCTTGCGGGTAACGGCGGAGAGTTCGTAGCCAGTGACAAGGATGCAATAGCTCTGCTCGGCTCCTCTTCCAACGCGACCGCGGAGCTGATGGAGCTGGGAAAGGCCGAAACGTTGGGCATCAAGGATAACCATTACGGAGGCATTTGGGACATTCACACCCACCTCGATGACGGTGGTGGCAACGAGAATCTGCGTCTCGCCACTCACGAACTTCTGCATTTCTGCGTCTTTCTCTGCCGACTTCATCTTGCCGTGCACCTTGCTGATGTTGAATTCAGGGAATATCTGACACAGCGAAGCGTAGCCTTCCTCAAGGTTCTTCAGGTCCATCTTCTCACTCTCCGAGATTAGAGGGAAGACGATATACACCTGACGACCGAGGTTTATCTGCTTGCGGATGCCGTTATAGAGCGACGTAAGTTGCTTGTCATACTTATGTATGGTCTGTATGGGCTTGCGTCCCGGCGGCAACTCGTCGATGACACTCACATCAAGGTCGCCGTAAATGGTCATGGCGAGGGTGCGTGGGATGGGGGTGGCGGTCATCACGAGGATGTGGGGAGGATTCTCGCTCTTCGCCCAAAGACGCGACCTCTGCTCCACTCCGAAGCGGTGTTGCTCGTCGATGACAGCCACACCAAGTCGCTGAAACTTGACCGGATCCTCTAATACGGCATGCGTGCCGACGAGAATCTGTACCTCGCCGGAGATAAGACCTTCGAGCACCTCACGACGCTTCTTTCCTTTCACGATGCCCGTGAGAAGTTCCACCCGGATGCCGAGACCGCGAAGAAATTCCGTTATGGTGGTGAAGTGCTGCTCGGCGAGGATTTCGGTGGGCGCCATGATGCACGCCTGATAACCGTTGTCGAGGGCGATGAGCATAGTCATCAGCGCCACAAGTGTCTTGCCGGAGCCTACGTCGCCTTGGAGGAGACGGTTCATCTGCCTACCGGAACGCATGTCGTCACGTATCTCGTGCATCACTCGCTTCTGCGCACCGGTAAGACTGAAGGTGAGGTTCTGCGAATAGAAGTCGTTAAACAGCTTGCCGACATGCTGGAACACATAGCCGCGATACTTGCGACGATGGTCGGAAGCATAGCGCAGGATATTGAGTTGCACGTAGAACAGCTCTTCAAACTTCAGACGGTCACGCGCCGCCTTCATCTCCTGCGGCGTCTTGGGATAATGTACGCAGCGCAGCGCCTCATCGCGCGAGACGAGGTGAAGCGGTTTGGTGATGAAGGAAGGGAGGGTTTCGGGGAGCGGGTCCTTCAGTTTGAGAAGCATGTTCTTGACCGTCTTCTCTATCACTCTCGACGTGATGCCCATCTTCTTCATGCGCTCCGTGGTGGTATAGTAAGGCTGCATGCCCATCTCGGAGAGCTGAAGGTCAGAGGCTCGCTCCATCTCGGGATGAGCAAACTGGAAACGTCCCTGATAGACGGTAGGCCGACCGAAGACCACGAACTCCTGCCCTACTTTATAGTTCTTATATATATATTGTGCTCCGCTGAACCAAACGAGGTCGGCTATGCCCGTACCGTCGCTGAAATGACCGACCACTCGCTTCTTACGCGCCGACATCTCGAACTCCTCATAGCTGAGCACCTTGCCCTTTATCTGGACGAAGGGCATATCGGCGGTAAGCTCACGGATGGTATAGATACGACTGCGGTCGACATACTTATAAGGGAAGTTCTCGATAAGGTCACGCCATGTGGATATCCCAAGCTCCTTGCTCAGGATTTCCTTACGTTGGGGGCCCACACCGGGCAGATACATTATGTCTTGCGAGAGTATATCCATATTGGGATTTAGGAGTTACGAGTTAGGAATTACGAATTACTGTTTGCAGATAAAATCCGCAAGGAGCAGGTCGTAGGGTGTTGTCAGTTTGATGTTCTCACGACAACCTTCCACCATCACCACCTTGTGTCCGGCAGCCTCAGCCACCGATGCGTCGTCGGTGAAGGCTTCGCTGTAGGGCACGTCGTAGGCTCGTTTGATGAGCTGGATGTCGAAAGTCTGCGGAGTCTGGACGGTGCGATAGTCGGAGCGCAGCACGTTATGGCCTCCGTCTTCGCCTGCCACGTAGCGCAGCGTATCGGTGACGGGCATTACGGGCATGGCGGCTCCATGCTCACGCGCTGCCTCATAGGTGCGGGCTATGACGTCAACGGTGACGAAGGGACGTACGCCGTCATGGATGCCCACCACACCGGTGGCGTCATCCGGAACAGCGGCTATTCCGTTCTTGCACGACTGGAAGCGGGTGTCGCCGCCGTCCACCACAGTATGCTCCACGTTGAAGTGATAGTCTTGGCAGAGCTGTCGCCAATAGTCTTGCTGGGCGTGAGGCAATACGAGGATGATGCCGATGGCATCGCTGTACTGACGGAAACGCTCGATGGTTCGCATCAGGACAGGCTTACCGTCAACGGGGAGGAACTGCTTAGGCAGGTCGCCGCCCATACGCAGTCCCTTTCCTCCTGCCACTATTATTATATAGTCCTTGTTCATACTACTCGAACATCATGCCTTTTCTCAAATCACTTACCACTTTCTCGCCCTTAAGGATGGAGAGGAGGGTGAAGGCATACTCGAATGCAGCTGCCGGACCCTTGCCCGTTACCACATTACCGTCGACGGTGACGAGTTGGGCTGTGTAAGTGGCGCTCTTCAGCTCGCCTTCGAAGCCGGGATAGCAGGTAGCACGCAGACCGTCAAGCAGTCCGAGATGACCGAGAACCATCGGTCCGGCGCAGATGGCACCGAGGAGTTTGCCCTGCTTGGCATGTGCAAGAAGGGCATTGCGCACACCTTCGTGCTCGTCAAGGTTCTTTGCACCGGGCATACCACCGGGAATCATAAGGAGGTCGGCATCAGAGAAGTCGGCTTCCTCGAAGCGGACATCAGCCTTTACATATACATTGTGGGCAGACTTTACCATATCTGATCCGTTGATGCTGACAGTAACCACGCCTACACCTCCACGGCGAAGGACATCAACGGGAGCCAATGCCTCAACATCCTCGAAGCCATCGGCAAGAAATACGTACACTTTTGTCATAATATGTTGTTCTTTAGTTTGCTTACCTGAGGACGTCTTCGGGACGGAGCGCAATACACCGAACGGATCAGCGATGCGGGCGTCTTCCTCGTCCTTTTTCTTCAGCGAATAGAATCGTGCCATAACGTCATTTTTTAATAGTTGGGCATACTTTTTAATTGTATATGCAAACTTACACATTTTTTTTGGTTCGTAAGCTTTTTAGGCTCTCAATAATTTTTTAATAAATTTAATTTGTGAGACTCCATATAAAATATTATCTTTGCATATAGAAATACTGAAAACACACAATATTAACTTTAAACAAAATAACAAAATGGAAGAAAACAAGAACCAGCAGCCCCAGGGTCTTCAGATCGAACTGAAGCCGGAAATCGGTGTAGGCGTTTACGCTAACCTCGCACTCATCACTCACTCTTCAAGCGACTTTATCCTCGACTTCACTTGCATGCTCCCCGGACTGCAGCAGCCGCAGGTACGCAGCCGCGTCGTAATGGCTCCCGAGCACGCTAAGCGTCTCCTCATGGCCCTCAACGACAACATCCAGAAGTATGAGCAGAACTTCGGTAAGATCCAGCTCCCCGAGCAGCAGCAGCCTCGCACTGCCACTCCGTTCCACACACAGGACGCTGAGGCATAAGCAAGCTGACAAAGCTTAATAGCATAAAAAGAAACACGAAAGCGGATGCGACGTTCCCAAAAGAACGCCACATCCGCTTTCTTCGTTTTCTGATTTTTGACAGGAAGACAGGTTTTTGACAAGAAGACTGTTTTTGACAAGAAGACATGAAGACATGATTCGTTGGATATGATTTTGGCTCACCCGATAAACCAGGGGGAAGACGCTTTGATTCTATAGAAAATTTATA
>ERZ1031020.430-NODE-430-length-16156-cov-4.471089_pt1 | contig 16156 bp, 8 predicted proteins | sample MGYA00517109_ERZ1031020 | MGnify/ENA primary metagenome ERZ1031020 (study PRJEB33719, sample SAMN04261270) | wastewater metagenome | biome: rural village; feature: human; material: feces | host: Homo sapiens | place: El Salvador | collected 2013-01-07 ... | reverse complement strand
ACAATGAGAAAAAATTATATTGAAAACCCATCATCGCATTACTATATGTTGCGATATTATTATTTATAGAAATCTAGATCTTATATCTGATGATAGAGTAGAACGACCCCCATATCTTGATGAAATTGATGGAAATTTCTGAATAATCAATTTCATCGTCCGACAGGAATCCACTATTTTTTTTAGGACGAACTAATACTTGAAATAGTTTAGTTCAGTTAAGGGAAGGGGGAAAAACTATGCAGCTTACAAGTACAACGGATTATGCTATCAGAATCGTATGTTATCTGGCAGCACAAAGGCAGATGATCTCTACATCAGAATTATCTCAGGAACTAAGTGTTCCATCCAATTATATTCCAAAAATAACAAAAAAATTAAAACAAGCAGGAATCATAAAAGCCTGTGAAGGTACAAATGGTGGCTATATGCTGGCAAAACAACCGGAGAATATTTCTCTGATGGAAATTATATCAGGATATCCAGACGGTTTAGAAGGGAATGCGATTCCGATGTGTGCACAGGTCGTTGGGATTGTTGATGCTTACGATGCATTGATCAATGATCGTCCATACAAAAGAAAATATGAACCTGAAGAGGCGATACGGATGATTTCAAATGGTGAATGCGGAGCGTTTTCCAAAAAACTGATCCAGTGCTTGACGGCGGCAGCAAAGCAGCCAGAGTGGTTAAAAGTAACAAAAAGTCAAGCATGACAGAAGATTTGAGGCGATTTTATGAACAAGAAATTGAGTGTTTTAAGACGAATTACAGCAGTTGTTCTGTGTGTTACATTATTATCTTCGCAAGTCGTAGTTGCGAATGCTGAAGATTCAGAAAGAATGAATGTGCAGACCAATAGTGAAATTACAGATATATCGGAACAGGATGGTTTCAGCAGTGATACATCTGAAATATCTGATATCACGGAAAGTGATATTCCTGATTCTTTTGAAGGAGAATCAGAGCCAAATACAGATATTAGTTCTGAAGTAACAGAGGAATTTGGTAATTCTGAAGATCAAGGATTTACAGATGGAGAAGAAACAATTACCGAGGATGAAAACACCTCAGATACTTTGGAAGAAGCAAATCCAGATTATGAAGATGGAAAAATATGTATCTACAATTACCAGCAACTTCTGCAAATCGGTACAGGAACACAGATGCTTTCCGGAGACAAAGATGGAAATGTTGGTGAAGGGGATAAGGTTCTTGCAGATGGTGCAGAACTTACCTATGCATCAGACGCTTCCTATTGTTTGATGAATGATATTCCAATAGATAATGAAAATGTCTGGAACTTCCCATCAGATTTTACAGGTAGCATCACTTCATCATCAGAGCGCACAGGCAACACAGTATATGATTCTGTGACTGATACGATTTATGTGTATAACCGATACCAGCTTGAATTGATGAAAGGGGAATCTTCAGACAGCGAACCTGTAATGAGCGAGGATTATATTGCTGAAAAGGTTGGAATGGGACAGGTTTTTACACTGGAAGATGGTTCCTATCTTACTTACAGCAAAACACATAATTATGTGCTTGCTTCTTCATTTACAACAGAAACACCGGAGCTTCTTGCAAATAAGGCTGGGACAGAGGAGACAACTCAGGATATTACTAGCGCATATCCGTCCGACTATGAAGGAAGAAATTATTTCGGTCAGGTGGTAAAAAAGATTGGTGATAAAAATTATATTCTGATTGGAAATGAAACACAGCTTCGAGCAATCGGAACAGATACGGATGTGACAGAGCCAATCTGGCGAGTGTATGAAACAAGAGAGAAAAAGCCGGGAATACTTGGGGGTGCACTGAGTGGATATACAGCCTGGAAACCAGTAGCTGATACACAGACATACAAAACAGAACTGTATTATCCGGGTGATGCGGATATTGTAAAGTTTAATGATACATATAATTGGTCTGGAAAAGAATTGTATGGAAATAAAAAAGGTGACCATAAGCTGGGAGAAACAGAATATCTGGATAATTCATCCTTGGATATAGCTGGCACAACAGCTACAAAGCGTTATGTATATGTGAGCAGTACTATTCAGGAGTCAGCCGATATGACGGTAACTGCGACAGACAGTACTGCCAGTGCTTCCGAAGCGGCATCTGTTGAAGCAGGTGCAACTGTAAAAGACAGAGATTTGATTGATATGACTCCGGCAGAAAGTGAGGAAGCAGCTGAGACAGGAAGTGATGATGCAGAAGCTTTTACAAGCAGTGGGGATGAAAGTGGTTTTACTGATGATATAGATTCGGAAAGTATAACAGTTGATGAGAATAAAACTTATGTACTTACTTATAATACGTCAAAACATAGCAATACCAATATTGCAGGCTCCGGATATAAATACAGCAAGGATGCGAATTACATCATCTTTCGTGATATTGATCTTTCCAAAGAGGGAACCAATTCTAATGGAGAAGATGATGATTGGAATCCTATTGACAATTATCAGGGAAACATGGAAGGCCGAAAGGGAATGGTTGAAGGTCAGAATATAACAATCAGACATATCAATATTTCACAGGCGACTTCCGTTGATCAGGACAAGCAGGCAGAATATGGTATTGGATTTTTCAGAAATTTGACAACGCCATATTCTACATCCCTTACAATATCCCAAAATCCAATCACTGTGAAAAATATTACCCTTTCTGATGTGACGGTTTCTACTACTACAACAAAAGTTAAACAGAATATCAGTTTGATTGGAAGTGTGCTGAAGCTCCTGCTTGGAAATTTAAGTGGACTGAAACCGGATCCGCAATCTCTGGCAACAGGAGGCTTTGCTGGCGTTGTAAAAGGAAATATCCAGATTGAAAACTGCAATGTGGAGAATTTACATGGAGTTTCCAATGCAAATGACCGAACCGGTGGCTTCGCAGGTTATGTCAGTGGTATGACACAGTATGATTTGGTATCAAGTGGCTTAGGAGGTCTGGTTACTACTTTAACAAAAATCCTGGATCTGATTCCGCTGCTTGGAGTCGGTGATTTGTTAACTGTACTTTTAAATGGAGGATTGCTCAGTGTAGACAAATTGATTCCGGTAGGCTATGTCAATCCAAGTATCCAGAATTGTTCTGTAAGCGGTGGCACTTCTGTTACAGGTCAGAAGAGTACCGGTGGATTCGCCGGGGAAGCCATCGGTGCAGTGATGAAAAACTGTTCTGTAGGCGACACTACCACAGTATCTGGAAATGACTGTTCCGGTGGATTTGTGGGACGTTCTGCGAATGCAGTCGTAGCAGGCGCATTAAGCAGCCTTGGTATTGAATTAATGGGAAATTTCCCGGTCAATACAGTTATGCTGAATTGCACGATTGGTGGAACAGTAAACGTATCTGCACAGGGAAGTGCTGCTAAGGAAAGTGGTTATGCAGGCGGATTTGTTGGAGAAATGCGTAACAGTTATGCAGTAGACTGTAGTATTTCTTCTCTTGGCACAGTGTCCGGAAGAGATTATACCGGAGGATTTGCCGGTATAGCAACTCTTGGTGATGTAGCGGATATTGATGAAAGCCAGGGACTTCTGGTAATTGTAAAGGATCTTCTTACAGGGTTGTTAAATGGTAAATTTACCAACATGGATCTTCTGAACCTGGTGGGACTTCGACCTTCTGTTATAAGCGGATGCACCATTGCAGGAGATAGCATTTCTGTAACAGCAAACGGTAAAAATGCCGGTGGACTTGTGGGATATGCAGGTGCTGTCCAGATTTCCAATACTTCAGAACTTACGGACGATTCAAAGTCAACTACAAAAGCCCTCCAGCGAGTGCTTAATAAGACCGGTGTTACCTACGAATTTGCAGACCGTGTGAATCAGATCAATGCAGCTTCCTCTGTGAAGATTTCAGCAACGGAGAATGCTGGAGGAATCTTAGGTTACGCTAAAATGACCAGTGTCGGTGATGTCCTTGGCGGAACAGTTACAGCAGCAGACTACATGCGTTTTGAATGTAAAGATTGTTCCGTAAACGGAGGCTCTTTGGGACTTACAGTTACTGCGTCAGATCAGGATAATGGTCGTGCCGGAGGTGCTATCGGTTATGGAACAGGTGGAGAAGTAAGGAAAACATCCGTCACAAATCTGAATTCTGTAACGGCTGGAAAGTGTGCAGGAGGATTTGCCGGATATTTCGGAAGTGGTACTCTTGCTAATGTTGGTGGTATTAAACTTCTTGGATTACCGCTTTTGAAAATTGACAGCCTTCTTTCTGTAGGGCAGATGATTGAGACGTTTATAGTTGACAGCACTGTTTCAGGTGTTTCGTCAGGATATAGTGTGTCTACTGGCAATGAGAAAGGTTATAGTGGTGGCTTTATTGGAGAATGCATTAGTGGACGAGCAAGGGATACAAAGATTAGCAACCTGAAAACTGTTACTGCATCTGCAACATCAGGAAAAGCCGGAGGCTTTGCAGGTTTTGCGAAAGCCGGAGATGCATTAAGTGCCGGAGATTCCACTACATCAAAACTGACAGGAATTGAATTAGAGAATCTGCTTGGAGTTGTCAGTGCCCTGAGACCGGAGTTCAATAATACTTCTATTGCCTATGTTTCGAATGGTTCTGACCCTCAGGTATCCGCCGATATGGCGGGCGGCTTTGTGGGAGACGGTCAGGCTGTGGATATCAATTATGGAAACAACAATTCCGGATTCAAAGCGGACACAGACACGAACAGTGAGGATGGAACAACCGAAGGCGAGGCTGGTGCGATTGCAACAACAAATATTACCGGACTTTCTTATATAAAGGGAATCAGCTATGCCGGTGGTTTTGCAGGAAGGCTGATGCCTGGTGATGTGGCACAGACAGGTTCTATTAAGTTACTGGGCCTCTTGAATGTAAATCAACTTCTCAGTGTCATGGATGTGGCTTATCCGAGAATTTCCGATTCTTCTATTGAAGGAAATAACTTAGTTGTAACAGCATCCGGAAAAAATGATGATGTGGCGCTTGGAGATGCCGGAGGATACATCGGTAATGGAAAAGCAGTTATGGTCAAAAACTCTGACGTAACTAATGTAAAAGAAGTCAAGGCACCGTATCATGCCGGGGGTTATATCGGAATCATGCGGTCCGGAAGTGCAGCGGAGGCAGGAGATGCAACAGGAGATCTTTTGAACAGTGTTCTTGGTAAGATTCTGAGTCTGAAAGAGTTGGCGAGTGTCTTGCAGGCTGCATCCAGCAAAATTACAAATTGCAAAGTTGCTGGTACCGCAGATGGATTGACTGTTACGGCTGACAGTGGATTTGAAAACGCAGAAGGCTATGCAGGTGGCTTCGTTGGAGAGATGCAGAGCGGTCATGTAGATAATTCAGCAAATGCTGTTGATTCCGGAAAAGGAACGGCAGTAGAAAATCTTCTGAAAGTAGAAGGCCTTCGTTATGCCGGAGGCTTCGGAGGTCTGGTAAAAGCCGGAGCGGTTGCAGAGATTGGAGCTAAATCATCAATTCTTACAAAACTGGTTGATCTGACAGGATTACTATCCCTGGTCAATGCTTTTGTTCCGGTGATCAGTAATGCCAGTGTTAATTCTGTAGAAAAAGGGTTTACCGTTACCGTTACAGGTACTCTTGAAAAAGATAGCACCAACGATGCGGATGCCGGAAGTGCCGGAGGCTTTATCGGATGCGGAACTGGTGTACAGATCAGCAATTCCGATGTAAATAAATTGCAGCATACAGGTGTCAGTGAGCCGAAGAATCTGCAGCAGGAAGATGGTAGCAGTTATTACGGAAATGACAGTGCATATGCGGTAAATGGTTATCGTTATGCCAGCGGCTATATTGGTAAAGCTGCTATGGGAAGTACGGCAGCCATCGGTGGAGCAAGTGTTCTGGATCATGTTCTTTCTACGACAGGACTGTTATCAGCACTGACTGTAGTTGCATCTATCATAGACAGCTCAGATGTTTATGGAGCAACAGGCGGATTTAATGTTCTTGCAACAGACGGAGACGGTGTTACGGGAAAAGCCGGTGGATATGCAGGAGAACTTCTTGGAGTTCAGATTCAGAATAGTAATTCTTATAATTTTGCACATATCATAGGGCGTGAAAGTGCCGGTGGATATGTTGGAACCATGGAGCCGGGAAGTGCTGCAGATGTGGTAAAGGGATTAAATGTTCTTGGAGGTCTGATAAAGGCAGATAATCTTCTTGGAGTTTTACAGTCCTTTGTTCCAGTGATCAAAAACAGCGAAACAACCTGTGTACCTTGTGGAGGTGCTGTGAGGGCTCAGGCTGAAAGTGATGACAGCATTTACCGTGGACTTGCAGGAGGATATGCAGGTTACAACTACGGCGGTCAGATCTGGGGAAACAATACGGATAACTGGAAAGGTGCTGCATATACAGGAACCGTAAGAGAATGTGCGGCCTATCGTATCCGTTCCGTATATGGAACGGAATATGCCGGAGGTTATACAGGACTGATGCGGTGTGCGAATGTTGCAGATACAGGAAGTCTGAAGGTTTTATTTGGTCTTATCAAACTAGATAATCCGCTGACGCTTCTTCAGGCAGTGTATCCGACAGAAAAGAATACAGCTGTTTATGGACCGCTTCGTGGACTGGATACGGATACCTGGAACAAATGGGTTGGTGCTGTCGGTTCTTATGGAAGTTACGGTAATAAATTACAGGCACTTGGTGAAGTCAATGATCAAGAACAGTTAAATGAGATTATTTCCCAGTATGCATATGGATACGCTGTTACAGCAGGACGGAGCATTCTGGCAAGTAAAGCAACACAGGGCGGTTCTGCCGGAGGCTATGTAGGCCGTATGGAAGGCGGTACCGTGACAAATGGAACTGCAACAGATCTTCAGTCAGCAGAGGCTTATAGATGCAGTGGTGGATTTGCTGGTGAGATGCTTACAGGTTCTGTGGCAAACACAGGTGACGTTTCACTGGCAGGCCTTAAGATTATAGGTGCAGACAGTCTGGCAGCATTAAAAACCTTTGTGCCGGTTGTAAAACAGTCCCATGTGGACGGATATCGTTCCGGAGCAAGGATCAAAGCAACCGGTATTGCAGACAGAGACCCGGCAGGATTTGCCGGAGGCTATGTGGGAAGAATGATTGGCGGTCAGATCTGGGGAGATGAAACTTCCTCCTGCAGTATCACAAATTTAAGGCGTGTAGATGGAACTTCCTATGTAGGCGGTTTTGCCGGAAAAGTAGATCCGGGTAGTGTGGCAGCTATTGATACAGCTACAAAACAGGGACTTTTGAATAAGCTTCTAGATGTTCTTATGGTAAATGCTCCGGCAGAACTGATTAAGGTTCTGAATGCGACTGTTTCTACCATCCGCTGTGCATCTGTGTCAGCCTGGGATGACTGGGGTGTGATCGTAAATGGAACCTATCAAAATGGAAGCAATACCGGGTATGCAAAAGCAGCAGGAGGATTTGCAGGAAGTCTCTGTGGAGCGGTCATTGGCGAGACGGATAAGCCGGGAAGCGGAATCCATGCGGATAAGATCCGCTCCGTAGTGGCCGGTGAATATGCCGGAGGATGCTTCGGTATTGCGGATGTTTCCGGTGCTGCAAGCATTAGTGCAGGTAATGAGACCTCGGTATTACAGTATCTTTTAAAACTTGGAAAAACCGATGTGTTGGATGCGTTCCGAAGTTATGTATATTACGGAAATGTCACAGGAAGTCTAGATGCAGGGCTTGGCGTCAGTGCCAACACAGCAACAGATGCAGGACAGAATAATCAGGTTACATACAGCGGAACGGCTGGCGGATTTGGTGGTTCACTGTTAAATGGATCTGTCAAAAACAGCAGCGTAATGGGATTAAATTATGTAACTGGACTAAACAGCGTCGGCGGTTTTGTAGGATACTCCGGAAAAAGCGGAGTTGTAAAAATGGAGAAGCTGGATGTGCTGGGAGATAATGCAGGACAGCTCCTGGGCGGTGCCCTCGGCGTTCTGGATATTTTCGGTTCCCACATTGATGACAGCAGTGTGACAGGCATACCTGGAGGTTATACCGTTCAGAGTAAAGGCGGAGATGAGCAGATTGCGGGAGGATTTATCGGCTATGCAAATCTTGCCAGAATGTCAGTCTGTAATGCAGGAGATGCTCAAAATCAGGAAAACAGCCTGAAACTGGTAGAATCCGGTGGAACAGCTGGTGGCTTCGCAGGAAGAACAAGCTTTGCCTATCTTGCAGATGTAAAACTGGATTCTACAGTGGTGGACGCGTTGCTCGTAGTTCTGAATCAGCTTGTACAGGCGTTATATCTGGATAAGATCCAGGATTCCAACCTTTTGCATATCAATCTTGGAATTGTGAAGGTTGATGCACTGTATGAGGGAAATCTTCTCCATGTGAATCTGCTGGGACTGGATATTTCTGTCGGGCTGTCTAAAAAGTCGACAGAAAATAATCAGCAGACAGATCTTGCAATCATCAAGATCGGAGATTCATCCATCAAGCTTCCTTGTGATAAAGATGGAATCATAACAAAAGATAATGATGTAAAGTCTAATATCAGTATCAATCTGATCAAGGCAAACAGGACAAAGATCACGGACAGCAGTGTGTATGGAATCAGTACAGGATATGATGTCTATGCAGGCGGAGCAGGAAATGATGCGGATGGTTCTGCAAATGATGGACGAAGCGGAGGTTTTGTTGGATACAACGATGAAGGACTGCTGAAGAATAACAATATGTACTACTGTGACGTGGTTCGTGGAACACCTAAGATGGTGGGACCATTCAGTGGAAAAAGTAATCTGAACTCTGTATATAAGTTTAATACGAAAGCAGGCGTAGAAGGTGAGAATAACAATTACCGTATCTACCGAAAACCGGCGATTAGTTTTGATGAGATCAAAAAGAATTCGAAACTTCTGACAGATACGTTCAGTCAGGAAAATGGATGGAGCATCTTCTCAGTAAAACATGTAGTGCAGGTAGATGAGTATAACACATTGCAGAATGCAGTTATGGTAACAAAAGATTCTTCTGAAACAGCAGATCTGAATGCTTATGTATCAGATGCAAAAGCTGTTCTGATGTCAGATACCAAAACTACTGTAAATACAGGGGATAGCACGTCACCGGAACCATCTGATGCACAGGATCCATGTGATGAATATATAAATCTGACCATTAATAAGGTATGGAAAGATTTCCGTAACATGGATAACCTCAGACCAAGTTCCATTACAGTTACAATTTCCAGAAGTTGGACGGATGCAGATGGAACAGAACATACAGAAGTCGTGCCAAACTATGAAAACTATGAAATAAAAGGTGACATATCAAAATCTACATGGCAGAAAGTGATTGAAACTCTTCCAGCCTACATAAAAGATGATGCAGGAACTCCGCATTATTACAAATATTCTGTTACGGAAACGGAAATAAAAGGCTATACAACTACAATAGAAACTTCTAAAGATGGATTTACCTTCACGATTATCAACCGGCATTTTGCACTGCTTCCGGATACCGGCGGCGAGGGCATTATGATGTTTATCATAGCAGGTGGCCTGTTGTTAGCGTTCCTGCTTTATACCGGACGCAGAAGGAAACGGAAACAGACGATGTAGGAAAGGGGGAGCAGGGGCATGAGAGAGATATGGCTGCGTGGGGAACTTCCACCGTAATAGCTGAAGGAATCCCAAGCGAACTAATAAAAAATCAAAAGAAAGTGAGAAGAGGAACATGAAGAAATTAGTATCAAGATTTATGGCAGTTCTGATGGCAATGACCATGATACTGTCCATGAGCATGACTGCATTTGCAGCAGAAGCTTCAAAAGGCACACTGACAGTTAACAATACAGTAGCAGGAAAGACTCTGGATCTGTATCAGATTTTTACAGCAACAAAAAGTGGCGATAGTGTAGCATATACACTGAACAGTGCATATGAAGGATTCTTCCAGAGCAAAATTACTGATGCTTCTACATTGAAAGGTGAAGCATTAAGTGAAAAAGCATATGCATATGTTAAAGATCAGGTCGGAACAGATGGAAGTAATGGCGCAGCGTTTGCAAAAGATATCATGGGATGGATTCTTGAAAATACTGCAACTGTAGAGGATACTCATACAACTGCAACTACAACCGATACTACTACAGTAATTAGTAACCTGGATTATGGATACTATGTAGTTTATCCATTAGGTGCAACAGATACATCTACAGCACCTGGAAATGAAGCAGTAAAATCCGTAGCTTCTTTAGTCAGTGTTACAGGTAATGATGCTACAGTTAATATGAAGAGTAATTACCCGACAGTAGACAAGAAAATTATTCCAGCACAGAGTGGAAGTGGACTTACAGTTGGTGCTATTGTGAATCCTTCATGGGAAGGTATTCATCAGGGAGTCTTAGGTGAAGATGATGAGAACGCTCCTGAGGATACCATTGCACCACATGGTGCAGCAGATGAAAAGAAAGCTGAGGATTTTGCGATTGGTGACACCGTTACTTACCAGCTGACTTCTAAAGTACCGGATATGACAGGATATAATTCTTATACCTTTAAATTTAGCGATACCTTATCCAAAGGACTGGATTTAAAAGAAGTACTGTCTGTAAAAGTTGGAGATACAGTACTTAAAGCAGGTAAAACAGAAGCAAATACATACTTACCGACTTATACAACAAATAACGATGGAACACATACGTTAACTCTTAATTTTAATGATTTCTATAATTTATATAAGAATCGTACAGGCGAGACAATCACAGTTGTTTATACTGCAACCTTAAACAAAGATGCTGTTATCGGTATGAATCCAAATACCAACAAGGCGGTCGTTGAGTACAGTAATGATCCGAAGTCAGATGGAACAGGTACATCCGAACCAAGCATCGTAGATGTACATACTTTCAATTTCACAATCTTCAAATATTATTTAAAAGGTGAGACTCAGACTGGACTTGCAAATGCAGAATTCGAGCTTTACAAGGCAAACGAAGCAGGCGATGCAGCAGATACAAATGCTAAGATTAATATTGTAGACGAAGGAAACGGCGTATATCGTCAGGCAACAGCTGATGAAGCTAAAGCAACAGACTTTACTTCTGCAAAAATTGTATCTGATGCTGATGGTAAAGTTCTTGTAAAAGGTCTTGATGCTGGAACTTACTACTTAAGAGAGACAAAAGCTCCGGACGGATACAACAAACTTCTCAGCGACATCAAGGTTGAGATCAAACCAGTATATGATAAAACAACTGGCAAACTGACAAGCTATTCAGTTGATTACACATACAATGGAACTACAACAACAGGTAAAGAAATTAAAGATACAAAAACTTCTCCAGAAGTAGCTGTAGAAAACAAAACAGGTGCACAGCTTCCATCTACTGGTAGCAAGGGTGCCCTTATGGTAACACTGGCTGGTATCGTTCTTTTCGGTGCATTAACAGCAAGCAAAGCTTTTGGCAAAAAGAAAGCAAACAACTAAGACATTCTGAAGCTTAAGAATGGACAAAAAGACAGTTCATCTTCCCGGTATTGCACCGGGAGGATGTCTGCTTTTTCTGAAATGTCCAGTGTGGACTGGGTATTTCAGAAGAAACAGACGAAAAGGTGAAAGGTATTATGAAGAAAGTAGTAAAAATACTAAGAGGAATCGGATATCTGGCGGCATTTTCTTTAATTCTATATCCGGTGGTGAGCAATTATATCAATCAGATGAACAGCACAACCATTGCTACAGATTATGAACAGGAAGTTTCGCATTTGTCGGAAGAACAGGAAAATGCAATGATCAAGCAGGCACAGGACTACAACGAAAGCCTGATCGGAATTGGTTCCATAGCAGATCCATTTTCAGAAAGCAATGAAAACCAGACAGAAGATGATGAGTATAACAAACTTTTGAAAATTGATGATACTGGAATGATGGGATATATTGATATTCCAAAGCTTGATGTTGTTCTTCCGGTTTATCATGGAACATCCGAAAAAGTACTGCAGTCAGGTGTAGGACATCTGAAAAACACCTCGCTTCCGGTAGGCGGTGAGAGCTGTCATGCGGTATTATCCGGACACCGTGGACTTGCAAATGCCAAGATATTCACCGACCTGAACAAGATGGAGGTTGGAGATGTATTTTATATTAAAGTTCTTCATCATACCTTTGCCTATCAGGTGGATCAGATTCTGACAGTATTGCCATCAGATACAGATGCTTTACAAATTGAAAAAGGCAAGGATTATGTAACGCTGGTCACATGCACTCCTTATGCAGTTAATACACACAGACTGCTTGTACGTGGCACCAGAATTCCGTATGAAGAGGCACAGAAGATAGATGAGGAAGTTGGTCTTCATCATACAATTCCATTCAATTTGATTCTATTGATTGGGGGAATTGTTGCTTTGATCATCATATGGGTGAGCATTAAATCTCATAAACGCAGGAAGGAGAAAAAACATGAGCAGAATAATTAAACGTAAGCGAATATATATGTGTATGGCCAGTGTGATGTGTATGCTTTTACTCCTCATTCCGTTACCTGTGTCTGCGAATGATCAGGGAAGTATATTATTAAAAGCAACTGTTGAAGATGAGACCACGGTATATAAGCTAAGTAATACTGAATTTACGATGTATCAGGTTGGAACATATAAAAATAATTCATGGGCATTAGTGAGTGAGTTTGCAAAGTCTGGAGTCATATTTGATTTTGATGATTCTTCCGCTCAGGCAGAAGCTGCAAAAAAACTGGAAAAATATGTACAGGATAACAACATCAAAGGAATGTCCGGAAAGACCAACTCAGACGGAGAAGTTATGTACAGAGATCTGGAAAAAGGAGTGTATCTTTTTGTCCAGACACAAAAAACACAAATTAGCAATCAAGTATATCAAAGCGAACCTTTTATCATAACAGTTCCAGGTAATTATGATGGTCAGATAATTTGGAATGTAACGGCAGAACCTAAATTTAAAAATGAATCAATACCACCAATTACCACGAATACGCCACCAGTTTCAGAAGAACCATCGGGTGATAATAGCAGTCGCACTCCAAATGTAAAAACGGGAGACGATACGAATGTAATCATGTGGCTTTCCTTAATGGGAATATCCTTAGTCATATTTAGTATTTGTAAAAGAAAAGTCCATAAATAATATGAGAAGATCGGGAAATCTCGGTCTTTTCGTTTCGGCATATAACTGGCATAACCCAAAAACAAATACCTCCGGAGGTGCACCGTATGGCGTCACCTGGGAGAAAATAGGTTTGAAACCATGGAAAGATTTGGAAGAAAATGAGTGAGTTGCCAGTGCAATCTTATTTATCTCTTGTGACAGAAACAGCTTCCCTTTTTGCCGGAAGTAAGTCTGAACTGATCTCTGGAGCATCGAGTAGCGCAGTAAAATTCTGCTGAATGATCTTCAGGGTTTTCTGCTTTTTCTGTAATTCTTGTTTTTCCCGGAGGGTAGCAGTCTGTTCAGATTCAAGATTTTCAATCCGCTTTTGAATTTTATTAGAGCTTGGGATTTTGGTAACACCGAGATCCTGAAGCTCTTTTTTTAGCGAATCGTGGAGCTGGTATTCTGATTGATGTTTGGTTCGGTATGCGTTTGGATTTTTAGCAGATTTGCAATCTTCAATCACTTTACGGCAGAGCCGGTAAGAATCACAGTGTTTTTGAATGAGTTTTTGCGTGCTCAGCTCACTGTTGATTTGTGTTATTCTCTGTTCAGCCGCTTTAACAGAAGCATCAACATCAGAAACATGCTGTTGGAAATTCTCATAGTTCAGCAGGTTATTTTCGGAAAGATAGTTGAAGGTACGAGCAGCTTCTTTCAGATTATTGAGTTTTGCCCATCGTTCAAATCCTTCTCGATTGCCGGTCGTAACATAAGTGGAGATATTGATATACAGGCGGGCTTCTCTGGATAGATGCTTCGGAGTTTTCACTTTGTTTCGTTTTCTTTCAGCCATTGATAATTTCTCCTTTCTGAGAGGGCAGTAGTATAGTTGCTTTCAGCTTTTTCAATTTAGGGCAGGGTACCCTAAATTGGGATTTTCCGGAAGTGTATCCTCACTTCCTGTCCTTGCTATTTACCGGTGGCACAGCCGCCGGAAGAGAGTCTTAAAAAAGACCCCTCTATAAATAAGGTACTGAGAGAAGAAAAAGAGGACATCGAAGCTCAGAAGTATGATGCAAGCATGATTCTGTGGTATAGTAAAATCTGAATGAAAAAGAAGAAAAGAGGTCAAACCGATGTCATGGAAAAACCATATGATGATAGATGGGAGATTACTGCAAACGAATAAGAAGTATTCCCAGTTAAAAATGAAGCAGAAAGAAAAGATTGCGGACTGGATGTTTCAGGCAACCAGAGATTATTATATGAAAAAATGTACTTTTCCGAGTGACAAACATCTGGAAGAAGTGGTGGATTCTGTTTATGAAAAAATTGAAGATGCAGAAATCTGGATTCCGTATGGAGAGGTCTTCAAGCATTATAAATCCAAACGATCGGATATCAACAAACGTGTCAGAAAATCTCTGAATGAAAAAGAAGAGAGTCGGATAGAGAAGGTCTGTTTTATGAATATGTGTATGATTCAGGATCATAAAGGGAATGTACTGGCTCTGGATAAAGTAAATGATAGCTATACCGGTACAACTTTTCCAGGCGGTCACGTAGAAGCAAATGAGATTTTTCAGAAATCTATGATTCGGGAAGTCTGGGAAGAAACAGGACTTACGGTTGAAGCACCGAAGCTTGGAGGATTATATCATTGGCATAAGAGCGGAGTGCACTATGTTATTACCTTGTATAAAGCGGATAAGTTTACCGGAGAATTAAAGAGTTCTGAGGAAGGAAGAGTTTATTGGATTCCGCTGGAAGAGTTAAAAGCAAAAGAACTTGCTACAGGTATGGAACACGTTTTGCGGATTCTGGAATCAGAGAAAGTGGATGAGTGCTATATGCATCTGGAAGCAGATGGATATGTGGGAGACTTGTATTAAAGAATTACATGAGAAATGGCTGCCTGCTCATTGGAGAAAAGACAGCCATTCTTTATAAGATACATCATTCATCTATTCTGTTTTTTGCGGTTCGTTTTTGGAAGTGAAATTAATATATTTGGCACGTTGTAAAATTGAAATAACTGCATCAATGCTTTCAGGATTGGAGAAGCTCATGATAAAAGGTTCTTCTTTAAATTCCATGGGTTCGAACTCAGGATTCTGATCTGGATTCTTGAGTATATGGATGGGACGTGCACTCTGATTATAAAATGCCAGTTGTGCGGAATCTGTAGTGTTACCGATGACACCAATGCGTACATCCCCTTTTCCAAAATCTATTCTATGTTTATTTAAGTTGATCATTTTCCAAAATTTCCTTTTTCAAAAATAGCATATTTAGTAATTTTCTATTATGGAGTTATTTTGGAGTTTATCTTTTCATAGACGGTACGGAAAACACAAAAACAGAACGAATGTTCGATGAAAAAACCGTTAATTATATCTTGTGTGTGCTGTATAATGCAGTCCGCAAAGGAGTTTGAATAGAAAGATAAAAATTTTGGTTACATCTATAATTAGAATTTAACCGTGTACCTTAACTAAATGACATTGACCTCTGAACAGTAACCACTATTAAAATCTGATGTGGAGTTATTAGTGTGGCACTTGACAGTAGTTTGGATTTTGAGTAAAGTTGTATTAAAACAGTGAGAAAGAAATGGATATTTATTATGACTACCATAAAAGAAATTGCAGAGATGGCTGGAGTTAGTATGACAACAGTCTATAATGTACTTCATGGAAATGTAAAAAAAGTATCGAAAGCGAATATGAAAAAAATACAAGCTTTGCTAGATGAATATCACTATGTACCGAAAATGGGACTGAGCGCTTTGAAAAATAACAGTTCTAAGATTATTGGAGTGGTAATTCATACATCTCGTTATTATGAGAATACAGTTATTTCAGATACTTTTTACAGTCATGTTATTGGTGCGTTGGAAGAATCTCTTAGAAAAGAAGGATATTATATGATGCTATATGCGGCGGAAGATTTGGAAGAAATCTTTCATATGTCATTAGCTTGGAATGTAGACGGATTGATTGCGATTACATTTAAATATCATAATTATATT
>ERZ1031020.425-NODE-425-length-16257-cov-11.127639_pt1 | contig 16257 bp, 10 predicted proteins | sample MGYA00517109_ERZ1031020 | MGnify/ENA primary metagenome ERZ1031020 (study PRJEB33719, sample SAMN04261270) | wastewater metagenome | biome: rural village; feature: human; material: feces | host: Homo sapiens | place: El Salvador | collected 2013-01-07 ... | reverse complement strand
GCTCGTCCTTGTACTTCACAAACTGTTCCGCACTCTCGTTGCCGATGCACAGGGCGTGTTCCTTGCAGTATTCTTGATACTCGTTCTGCCATTCCTCACTGAAATGGTTCACATAATCAAGCCAACCGTATTCGCCGCTCTGCATCTTCTCTACGAGAATGTCTTCTGTATAATAAGGTCCTTTTCTCATTTCTTCCCTAAATTTGATGTTTCACTTTACTTTCTTGCAACGGCAGAAGCATGTCTTCCAGCAGCCTTTTTCTGCTCATTCCACAGTTCTTCGGTATATTCCTCCTCTGGAACATAGTCAAGATTACCGTCATTATCCATTACCCAACAGCCATAGATGCCGAAGGTGTATTTGTCCCACTCTCGCTTGCCTTCCTTGCGCCACTGCTCACCATCACCGTTGGCGAAGCGGATGCCAGTGTCGCTCTTCAGGTCGATGCCTACGGTCACAGGTTCGTCTTCTACGGCAAATGTCAGTGCCTCGCCATTTTGGATGCTCTTTAGCTCCGTTCCTCCAAGACTGAGTTCGTCAGATAGCACCTGCAAGTTTCTACCAATCACAGGTGTCGGCACAGCCATCACTTGGTTGGTCTCTCCGTCAATCTGCACGAATGCCTTGATAGGATTGCCATCGGGAATATTCACATTTGCCACAACTGCCTTGCCCTGCTTCAACAGTTCCTGCTGCTCCTTGGTGAATTTGTCCAATGGGGCGTACTTCAAAACTGGATAGAACATCACATCAACGTTTCCATCTGCCATTCTTACCAAGGCGAATCGGGTTCTACTCTTGATACTGTAACCCTCGTTTACTTCCATGCTCACAGGCAATACTGGCGATGGACGACCATTGCTGATGTCCTCCAAGGCATGCATCGGCAGGTCTTCTATCATCTCATGGGTAAGACCAAACTTTGCAAGTGTCTGATACGGCACTTCGCTTTCTTCAAATGAGTTTCTTTTCATATTCTGATTATATTTTGAATGATACTTTGCATATAGCCATGCAAAGTTAAGTCTTCGCACATGAATACAAGAAAGCCTACGCTCTGTCGTCCAATCTTTTCCGTTTTATTATGATTATATCATCACTTCATACTCTCAATCATACTTTAATCTTATTTTATGTTATACTTTTACAGCATCGTGTATCACTCTTGATTTCTTTCCCTAACTTTGCACCATGAAATGGAAAATAGTGGCATTATGGGTAATAAATTGTCTGGCGGTATCGAGTGCGAAGGCGCAGTTCAATACCGTTAGCGACAACGTGTGCCGTTACAAAGTCAAGAAAGTTGAGGAGAAGTTTCTGTTTCCTACAAACAATCAGGTAGATTCCGTCACTGCAAATCTACCACTACAGGAAACAGAGTCTGTGGATGGCAAACAAAAACAGTGGATAAGCAGCTATACAAGCATCACTTATCCACTGAAATCAATCAAAGTCACCAGCCCTTACGGCTATCGTCGTGACCCTTTCACAGGAAAACAATCATGGCACAACGGTTTGGATCTTCGTGCGAAGAACGAACCTGCCTATGCAATGATGGATGGTATTGTCGAAAAGGTAGGGTATGACAATCGTTCTGGCAACTATGTTACATTGAGGCATGGCAATTACCACGTCAGCTATTGTCATTTGTCTTCAATTATAGTCCGTAAAGGTGAAAGTGTATTTCCCGGTATCATTGTTGGTGTTACTGGCAATACTGGTCGCAGCACTGGCAGCCATCTCCATCTTACATGCAAAAAGGATGGCAAGAGTATCAATCCCGCCATCCTTTTCACAGCTAACAGTTCTTCGTTATAACGAAAACAGACCGACATGAATCTCGTTCACATCGGTCTGTTTTCGTCACTGCCATCTACTTCTTTTACGTGTTTTTATCACAATTGGTGTATAAGGCATTCCTTCTTGGGTCATTTTCAAGCCCTCACCATCAAATTGAGTAATTTGGATCTCCGTATCATCCATGACGATTTCACTTTCATAATAGCATGCCAAAACAGAAAAGTAAGTGAAGTCATCTGTTCTCCTGCATATCTTATACCATTGATCAGTCTCACTTTTCTCTATCAGATACGTATTATTGATGACACAGATATTGTCATCTGCCACAATTTCCCATTGCCTTAATGGCCTGTTCATGAGTCCAGGGATATTTCTCACATAACACCAGTCGCCTTCCCTTATGATGTTCAGATAACCACGCCTAAACAGGACAGGCCTTGTATAATGTTTCCTATGTGTGACAGGGTCAACCCAAAAGCTTTCATTAACCTGTGCATCCTCCACATACCAAATGCCGTCTTTCTCGATTCTTATCTTATCTTTCGCTGTTCCAAGATATTTCTTGACAGAATAGAAGTTATCGACAGGATAATATTCATAAAGTTTATATGAATTCTTAAGCTTTTCTAAGCTTTCCTCCCTTTCTTCTTTGTCTTTTTGAGCAAACACAGCCAATTCCTCACGAGAATCCACTTTCTCCAGTTTTCTGTCGATGTTCTTCTGTACAAAATACAGCTCATTCTCATCTATATACAGTCGTGAGTTGCCTTCTCCTTCTTTATACATATACACCTTATTCGGCTCGTCCCAAGGAATAAATCTATGCTTCCAGCTCAGTCCTGTTCCTACTTGCAGTTCCAAGGTCTTCACCGTCAGATAGGTCTTTTCATCAATATACTTCGATAGGATGCGAGGGTACAGCTTTTTGCCATCCTCTGTACAGAAGTCGATGCCCATCAGCTTCACACTTTGGGGCTTATTGGCAAACCACAACCTGTTCCGCAAGTCAATCCATTCTTTCCTACCTACTTTCTTTCTTATGTAGCAATAGGCAAAGCCATCGTTGGTCACTTCTATCTTCTTGTATTGGCATTCCAATATCATCTTGCCATCCTTATCCTTGATGCCTTTCAGTCCTTTTTCGTCTTCTACAATCTGATAGCCATAGGTATCTATAATCATCTGCTGTTGGCGCTCATGGTTGATGATTTTCATCATATCCTCATCACCATCCATCATCAAGTCCATCCTGCAGTTGTGACTATTGACTTGCATGCATGTCTCTTGCAGAATGTCTTCCAGAGAAGTACGTCCTTCAAACATGCTCTGCCAATCTCTATCCACAGATGGCAATCCAAACCGCTTATACAGTCCCACATTGTCCAGTATCACGCAATATTCTTTACCTTCAGCTACTCGCAATCCACGTCCCACCATCTGCATATACTTAGCCAATGACAGCGTAGGCCTTGCCAACTGTATGAACTCTACATCAGGACAGTCGAAGCCCTCCGAGAACAGATCCACACTCACCAACACTTCAATCTCGTCATTTTTGGATTTTAGAGAGGAGGAGAGCGAGGAAAACTTGAATCTTTCTATAAGCTCTTGCCGTTCTGCAAGCGGTGTCTTGCTCGAAATGGCAACAGCCTTGATGCCGTTATCCCGATAGTACTCTGCGATATGCTCGGCATGTTGAATGCTGATGGCATAGACGATACCTTTTTTCCCTGGCACGTATTGCTTGACGGTCAGGCAAAGCCTTTCAAGCGATGGTCTCACATCCATCACCTCGTTCAGTTCTTTTTGCTGATAGTCACCATCAGCACCTCGCTTTTGTAATGAGTCTATCAGCAGTTGGGCAGCACTATCAGGCTTGATGGAGTAGTAATCATAAAGACTCAATCGTCCCTCGGCAATAAACTTCTCCATGCTCCATGAGTACAGTAAGGTGTCAAACAAATCTGTGAATCCTTTGCCGTTCATTCTATATGGTGTAGCCGTTAGCCCCAACTTCTTCGCTTTCGGATAGGCGTTCATTACCTCAGTGTATGTCTCAGCCAACGCATGGTGTGCCTCGTCAATCACAATCAGACTAGGCTTTTCCTTTATCTCTCGATAGTGTCTCGACAGCCATTGTATGGATGTCACTTGAATTTTCTCTGAATCCAAGGCATGAAAGAATCTTGCAAGCGTGTCCTTGATTTGTGATACGAGTTCACGACGATGGGCAACAATACATACGTTCTTCTTCAAGAACAAGCCCACAATGGCTGCAAGCACATGAGTTTTTCCCGTTCCCGTCGGCATTTGCACCATCACAGAGTCATGGTATCTAAATGTCTCCAGCACTCGTTTCACCATGTCCTCCTGATAATCAAAAAGCTGAATATCCTTCGTCATTTCAGATTGATTGTCTGTGTTTTTCCCGTGATGTTTGTTACCATAGCGATTCCATTATCACGAATCTCCACCTTCTCATATTTGGCATCAACAATCACTTTTCCTTTCAATGTCATAACACCCCAATGTCTGGGAACCTGTTCAAAGGCGCAATAAGCACCGACAGGTTGCGCTATACTGTGGTAGAGAGGTGGCACGATAACTTTACCATCTACCTTCACGCCCCATTTCTTTCCTGCCTGATACAATTCCACATGTCCTGCCTCTGACTTCTCACGCAAAAGAAGCATCTCGCTTGCTTCCATTTCCTTCTTTTGCAACATCATCTCATGATAGTATTTCTTGCCAAGGCGAGGCATCACGACATTCAAATCTTCCTTCTCATTCTTTGGATTATTGCATCCTATATAGGTCTTCTTCATATTTGAATCCACCAGGTAGTAGTCCTGCTTGCTGTCCATGACAACAATATTTCGTCCATACAGTTTAGCACATAACCAATATACATGCTCATAATCATTACGCAAAAAGCACACATCCTTACTCTCTATAGAATCCTTACGCATCAAACCATCACCGCCTTCATAATAGTACCATACCTGGCAACCACTTCCTACGGAATAATTATTGTGATATATCAAGTAATGCCCACGGTTCAACAGGTCATATTGTGAAGGGCGATAAGGTAAAGCAAAGTTCTCGTAGGTACGAGACCTAAAGAGACCATTATATTCGACGAACTCCCATTCATTAATAGTGATTACCTTGGGAGCATCCTTCGCATGAATGTCCTCGTCGATGACAACTCTCGCCAAGAGGTCGTTGTAACACACAGTCTTTCTGCGAGGTCGATAGGATAAGATATTACCTCGCAAGAACTTCATTTCATAATAGTTGCCTGGTTCTATCACCTGTTCGCCTTGTCTATTTACCACCGTCATCTTTCCGTCAGGTAACTTGACGATGGCAAAATCATCATTGCAATCCACAAACTCCCGATACAGCAACGACTGCATCAGTTCCTCATGGCTCATCACCATCATCATTTCCGAGTCTGGATGAATCTGAATATCGTCTTGCACCTTGCTCATTAGGAAAAACTCTCTTTCCTTGGCTGTCTCATTTTTCTTGCCAACTTTCAGCTTTCCCTCGAACATCGCATTCCAGTTCCATACTTGCGAAGGCAACCCGAACACCCGATACAGTCCCACGTTATCTATAATCACGCAGTTCTTCTTTCCCTTAGCTACTCGCAATCCTCGTCCCACCATCTGCAGGTACTTGGCAAGCGACAAGGTAGGTCGGGCCAGCTGTACAAACTCCACATCCGGGCAGTCAAATCCCTCCGAGAAGATGTCCACATTCACTAGTACTTGGATGTCACCTTTCTTGAAAGCTTCAATGTCTTGTTGTCTTTCCGTGGCAGGTGTCTTCGAGTCTATGGCTATGGCTTTTACGCCATGTTCCTGATACAGTTTTGTGATTTTCTGAGCATGAGAAATATTGATAGCATACACGATGCCCTTTCTGTCTTTACCATATTCTTCCAAGCTCCGATAGAGCCTTTCGATACTCGGCTTCTTATTCAGCAACCTATCCATTTCCTTGTTCTGGTAGTCACCATCTGCCCCTCGCTTCTGCAAGGAGTCGATGAGCCGTTGAGTCACACCATCCGATTTGATGCTCACGAAATCGTATGTCGCCAATCTTCCCTTGCTAATAAACTCAGGAACGCCCCACGACTGTACCAACACGTCAAACAGGTCTGTGAATCCCTTACCATTCAATCGGCAAGGTGTAGCCGTCAGTCCCAGGAACTTAGCTTTCGGGAATCTCTCCCACATCTCTTTATAGGTCTTGGCAAGGGCATGGTGCGCCTCGTCAATCACTATCATTCCCGGTTCTTCCTCTATCTCGTCATAGTGTCTCATCAGCCACTGAATGGACATCGCCTTGACGGATGACAATACGGAAGAGGTGTTTGATGCAGAATAGGAATGGAACTTTCTTACTGTTTCGTCTATCTGCGAAACAAGCTCTCTTCTATGGGCTACAATCCATACTTTCTCCTTTGGATTGTTGCTCACAAAAGAGTCTATGACTGCTGTTAACAGGTATGTCTTGCCTGTTCCTGTTGGCATTTGTGCCATTACGGACCGATGAAGGCGCAACGCCTTCTCAATCCGTTCCTTCATATCCTCTTGGTAATCAAATAACTTGATTTCCTTCATTCCAAAGAAATTATTTCTTCAACAGATTCTCAACATCCTTGATGGCTTTATCAACGTCAAAAGCCCCTTTGCCTTTGAAAATTTCCCAACCATAAGACTTCAATTGCTTCAGCATCTTCACAAAGGCTTCTCTCCAGTTGGATGGGTCGTGTGGTAATGTCTCCATTACCACCTCATAGCCATCACGCACAATCTTTTTCATGCGAGTAGCCTGTTTCGGATAGTCAGCAATATACCAATCTGAGTAGTTGGCACCACTGAAGACAATAGAAGAGGCGATGAAATTAGCATAAGCATAGTTGTTGCCTTCCAGATAAACATGCGCTTGCTTCATCCAACCTTCCAACACACGCAGACCATAGTTGAGGTCAGTAGAATCCTCCACCGTCCACTTAAACACCTCGTCGATTTTTCTTGCAAAATATTGTGAAGGACTCTTACCTGTAGGCTTGTACTTGTAATTCGGTTGCTTGCGACCTTCCTCTCTGTTACGCTTCCGCTTCCTTGCTGCTTCCGCCTCAATAGTGTCCTCACCAAGATTGAAATCCAGATTTTTCCATAAATCGAAATCTGAAATTTCATCAGGATCTTCCTCGCCATAAGCATCCTCATAACAACTCACATGCTCACCTGAAGGTGTCGTGAAGTAGGAACAGGAACAGTCATCACGCTCATCCTCTTCGATACCATCCCATAGTTTCTTGTTGTCCCATCTTTCATAGACAGCCATATCCATCCACATGCCAGAACCATTGATATAATACTCACCATTCCATCCCACCATCTGACAGATAAGGCACTTCTCCTGATGTCCATCAGGAATAGGAGTCGTGACAACAACAGGAGAGTACTGCTCGTTATCCTTGTTCATCAAGGTCAACTTGCCATCCTTCGATGCCACTACACGATAGCAGTCCAACCGAATACCTCTGATAGTGGAAAGGGAATGTGCCGTAACCGCATCTTCCATCCGCTCAAAGCAATGACCGAGACGTTGCATCACCGTTACTCCCTCCTTATCCTTCCAGTTGAATGCAAAATCAGAGGACACCATGTTGGATGCAATCCTATCATTCTCATTGAAGAGCTGCAGATACACCTCTTCACGGTAATTACTGTTCGGAAAGAGTAAACCGACAGCCAAGTCAGCATGGGCAAAGAACAAAGCTACAGACTTCAATTCGTTGAAATCATGAGACGCCACACTCTCTTGAACCCATTTCACAAGACCGCTCTCTGGTGCTGCTCCAATGGCTTCACCCACAATCATCTTCACTGCGTTCACTGTTGGAGCAGACAACTCCATCAATCCGCACCAATGTCCCACCATGTCTTCCGAACAGCGATACAGCTGGGCATATACGCCATCCAATTTTAGATGTCCCATGTTCTCCACATACATTAGTATCTGGATGACATAAAACTCGTTGATTTTCTTGTTTCCATCTTTCGCAACGGAGCAAATCCTTTGATATATATCGTAATAGAATGGCACCTCAGCCTGTAAATCCATCGTTGGATAATGCTGATGCTGCCATCTCTCTGCAAATTCTTCTCTTGTCATTCCGCTAAATAAGCACTAAATATTACTACAGGATGCTTCCCAAATAACTCTTGAAATAATATTTTTCGGGATAATCTGCGATAAGCTGTCTGATACCATTCTTGATAATCTTATCCACGGTAGCAGACTTTCTCATTACACGCTCTATCTGTCCCAACAGCCAGTTGAACTCCTTTGGCTTTTCTTTAAGCAAAGCCAATCTCTTGATGTCCTTGAATAGTATCTCTCCCACAAAGGCATGGTCTTGCTTGGGCACATACTTGATATATTCCGGATAAAGTTCCCACAGGTTCCAATGCTTATGTACAAACATATCCTTGAGCAAGTCCAACCGTTCCTCCTTGATGAGAATCTTGGCTTCTGCATCCTCATAGTCATGCTCCCAATCTGGCATTTTCCAAAGTTCCTCAAAGAAGGCAGACCATTCATTTCTGTCTATCACCTCCTTCAGAGCCTCGTAATATTTGATTCGATACCCACTGACGGTAAATCTTTTCTTGCATTCTTCTATCAGCCATTCCTTGTCACCTGACAGTTTCAATGCTTTCACCACTTTATCCTCCCAATTTTTAGAGTAGGAGTGAAAATCATCCTTGTTATCGTCTATCACCTCAACTGCCTTCTTATACTCACCCCATTCAATGAGGCTGTTGATATAATGGTCACGGATATTCTCATCATCACGTTTCTCCCACATCAGCTTCTCTGCCTTTGCACGTTTCCCATGCGCTGCCCAGTAATCCGCCTTTTGAATGTAATAGCGATAATGGAAGTACTTATCTTTCTTGTTTTTCAGTCGCTTGCTGATATGAGCCAGATACGCCTTTTCATCATCACCGCAAAGTAGCGGCATCGCCTCATCCACAAACCACTCAAAGCGCATGAAATAGTTATCGCCAATTTCCTCGCATTGCTCAGCTATCTCTCCAAGCATTCCCAAGCGAGAATCCTCCTCGATCTCATCACTATTGATCAGCAACTCCCTCACCATGTCTGCCGACTGGGTGACAATGTCCTTCAATACCTTGTTTTCCTCTGCCCAAACATCATACCTGGCAGGAGTATAAGCCAGATGGTCGTGCTTGAACTCTCTGCAAGTGATGGTCATCACATATCCAGCTATCAAGGCAGCATCAATCAGATTTCCTTTCTTCTTCATGCTCTTGGCTTTCCTCAGCATAGCAGCCAGGTCTTGCTCTATCTTCCTCCAGTCCAGTTGGGGTTGCCCGAATCGTTTGCCCGACACTCCTGCATGAGCAAAACAAGCCTCCACCTGTTCCTTATAGTTGCCACGCTCTGGCTTCCAATACTTTTCCACCAAAGCAGTGGCGAAGTCCTCATGCGTAGCTGCATACTGTCGCACAAAGGCTTTCATCTCCTTGCCCGATATTTTCGAGAGTACCTTATCTATTTTGTCAAAATCCGTATTTGTGTTCATAATTTTATGTCAATTCTCTATATCTTATAAAATCAATGGATGTGTAATTTTATAAGCATCTTCCAAAAGCTGTCTGTACATTTCATTACCATGACTTCTCTGAAGTTGTACCTTTAACCGAATTGCTTGAACATAGTCCATATCTTTAAACAAAGCAATAAAAATGCTTAATACAAAATTCGTAATGTCTGGTGTAAATATTCTACCATCAATAAGTCTTATTGCCGCTTCTTTCACTGCAGAAACTGGTTTGAAACGTTTTATATTTTCAACCAAGACTGGCAAAACTTGCTTTTTTGTTGTCGCATCTAAAAATGGAATTTTAAAGATGTGGTCACTTGTTATTTCACATCCTAAATATTTTAATCCGAAAATATAGTCATCTATTTCTTGTATGGAATCTGTTCTTGTTAAAGCAAGCCAATTTGTTACAGACATAGCGCAGTAGTTGTTGGGACAATATGTCATTATTGACACAACCCAATCCTCAGAAATTAACACCCTATTTTTATTTAGTGTAAGCATCGTCGAATCTAAAAACATTCGGTGTGTAACACTAACAATATCTTTAGAATCATGATTCAATATTTCTTTATTGCTCTCTACAGAACAATTTAGCGTTACCCATTCTAATAATGATTTTAATTTAGAAACAAATGGTGATTCTTCAAGTTTACCATTACTTGTTTCTATTGTCAAATTGGCTAATACTTTTGGTTCTATAAAAGAAGGAATTCCTTTCTTCTCTGCAGACAGAGTATTTTGTATAGCAGTTTCAATGGACTTAGGAAGTATAAATTTATTTTTGAATTTTAGATTAAATCTAACAGATAATTCCTGCATAAGAATCAAGCCACTAAAATCCAACACAGGCTGCAAACTTGCAATATCAATTTTAGAGTTCTGCAATTTTGCCATAATGATATTTCTTGGCAAAGAACATATTATAAAATCACCAAAAATTTTATTATACAAATTAGCCACCAATGATGATTCCTCAACTAATTCATATAATGTGGTTTCTCCATTTTTATATTTTTCAACAGCTTCATTCCATGCTTTTTTATAGTTCTCGTCAGAGCCTGACAATTTTCCTAAATTCACCAAAATACCATCGCCACTTTCTAAATCTTCAATTGTAAATGAACGTATAGATTTGCTTTTATGCTCATGTATCTCTTTCATTATTTCCATATAGAGCTTGTGGTATTTATTAAATATCGCCAACACTTCTACATGCTGCGAATGATTAAATAATTCAATATCAATACTATCACCTGGTCTTTTCCCTATCAGAATGTCATATTGTGAACAAAGTAAGATTTCCAAATAATCTTTTTGTCCATCAATATCAACCATTACATAGCTTCCTGTTTCAATAACATCATACTGCTTATGTACTAAGTTGCCAATTTCCTTGTTCATTGACGCTTGATAATAGAAATCACGAAGTTCCTGAGAAATGCCAACTTCTACCTGTGAGTATAGAAAGTCCAGTGCCTCAACATACATGTCTACCAACAAATAGACATTAAATATATTTTTGATAGAATTTACATTGTCAAAAACATATTCTTTGAGATGAGGATAAAATTGTGCAATATCATCCTTCTTTTTGTTCTTATATAGAGCCATGAGATGATGTTCTACAAACACCCCTATTCGTTTTGAGTTATTCATCATCATCGTGGTTATTTCAAGAGCCTTGCCAAAATCTTCCAATTTTTCTGCCATCTGGAGTTCACAGAGTAAAGTTTCTTCTGTTTGGCTTCCATTTTTCCTCATCTTTTCACAAAAATCATATAGTTTTGTTCCATAGCGTTGTTCCTTACGTAAAAGATTAAAATAGATGAAAGCTCGAATGTCGAAATAATGATAATCCACAATAGGCTCTATGATATTAATCGCAGAATCTACTCCAACATACTTCTCGAAAATCATGGCTATATAAGGCTTCAGTATATTCGGGATTTCGTTAATATGCTTATTCAGATAGTCCATATCAATATTTTTTTCAGCAAAGAATAAAGCTACAGCAACCACACATCTTTTCTTTACGTCATCCTCGAAATGGAGTTTCGGAACAAAATCAAAAACATCAGAATTATAATACTGGATACAAGATAGAAGATTTGCTAATAAATTATCTTCTATGTGTTCGTTAGCCGATATTACAAGAGAGAAGATTTCCTTAATCGTTTCAGTTTGCCCTAATTGAAATGCAAATTTTAATCTATACCCTAAAATATTCAAACTTACTGCTGTCACAGAATTTCCAAGAAAATCTACAGCCTCTTTCATTTTATGTTCAGACACAAGCATTGAAGCTACTGCAATAAAATATAATTCCTTATTTTGAGGAGAGTAAGAATAACTTTTTATTTTATCTATCCAAAGAGGACTATGGTCATGAATATATGCTACCCATGCATGAATAAAGTCTATATCAGGAAATATCTTTCCAAGCTCTGTCTTAGCCTGCAATCGTAGATACTTCTCTGTCTCATCATATAATTCTTTAGACACTTTGACCTCTTTCTTGTTCTTCCCTTCGGGACCAATCATCCATTCATTTAGGAAACGAGTCTGTAACACACTAAAATGTAAAGCCCAAAGAGGTATGTTATCCAAGGTAAGTTCTTTCAATTCTACAAGAAAAAAATTCTCAAAATCCAATTTTTCAGGATTAAAATGCTTACCTTCATCTAATAACAAAAGATTGGCGAGTAATTCTTGATTGGCTTTCAATTCTACAAGTTGATTATCATAAGTATCAAAAGGATTTTCCGATGACAGAATCATCGGAATTTTTGTCCAAATGCTATTGCAATTACGTTCTTTAAGTTGTTCAATAATTGCAAATGTCTTATCATACTCACCATTTTTACACAAACAAAATATTTTTGCTATGGCTACATCTTGATCAAACAACTTCGCCTTCTCCATTGCCTGATAAGCATTATTAAAAGCAGCCAATGCTTTTTTCTCATCAGCATACCGCATACATCTTCCGATATTGTATTCCAATTGCATCAATAGAGGAAAATCCACAAATTTCTCTTGCAAGACCAATACTTTTAATTCTTCTAATATGCCATCAGCAGTCTTTATATGAAGTGATTTTATAGAATCTTGTAATTGAGGAATAAGCGACTTTGTAATACTTGTATTTGACAATCTATTAAGTGCAGCCTCAAGTTTCTTACCGTTTGACTCTGCTACACTTTTTATATCCGATAAGGCTTCATCAGAAGGAATTTGATATTTCTTCTTTTCTAACAGATAGTAATAAGAAATGCTAATATTACACAAGTAATATCAATCAAATCATTACCCCAATCAAGGCTTGCCCAAACATCTCCACTATTAGTATTCCAATTTATCCGAAAACTTAATTTTAAAATAGGGTTAGCGGCAGCTATTGTACTAATCGCAGAAAAATATATAATAGTTATTTTCCTAACAGTAGTTACAAAAAAATATCGGAAAATGGGCAATCCTATATTTTCCCATAGCCAAGGCATTCTCTTTTCCACCCATTTGGGCTTGTAAAGATAGAGAGCCGCTAAGGTACATGCTAAGAATAGAAAGAGTATTATAAATTGGAACATAATTATATTTTATTATGATGTAAAGTTATCTAAAGACTTCTTGCAATCGCAATATTCCCAATTGCTTCATCGGACTGACAGCCCCCCAAGTTCATTGATAATGCGTTCATAATCCACTATAAGCTTAACCGCATCTGCCAAATGCAAATTCTCAGCAGTTTCTATTTGCGTACAAACATCTTCATCCCGATGGGCATCTATCGTGTTTCTTACGTTCGTAAGAGCATCTTTATTGTCTTCTCTGAACTTAGTCAGTTCTTTTCTAACCTCTTTGAATGAAGAGAATTCATAATTTGGAAACTCATAGTTAATGAATTTCATTAGCTTCCCAGTGCTGTCAACTAACTTCTTTGAAGTCTCATAAATGGAGGTATAGGCAGATTTGATAGCATCATGTTTTGCCCAATCATCATTATCAGAAGACAATACTTTTGTATATCTCTTCATCTCGATACTCGCCATTTGGATATGTCCTAAGGTGTTCCAAATAGCAAGATTATCTTTGAAAGCTTCTTTCTTGGCACTCCAAACAGCCATATTAGAAATGGAAGCTTTTTCCAATACTTTATTGCAATTTTCAATATTGCTCTTACAATGTTTTATACCTTTGACTATTTCTTCTAAGCAATTTTGTTCATATTGAAGCGTTGCATCAAGATTACGACAAAGTTCCTCTTTATTCTCTCTAATTCGCTCTTGAAGAAATATATCCAATTCACTTTTCTTGTAATTCATAATAGCTTTTTTCATTGTTTACTTTTCCCCTGAAAAACTATCCAACTTTACCCATTCACGACTTTCTTCATTGTTGCAAAACAAGACAACATTTGCCTTTTTAGTCTTACAACTCTTATACATCAAGCCATCAACATGTCGTCCTTGTTTGTCAGTAAACATCCACCTCAAATACTCCGTGAATATCTGTGACGGTACGTATTCTATCGCCTCTTTTGCATCTTTCAAAAGAGGTTGGGTAATATCCCTATGGAATGATTTCAGGAAGGCAATTCCTTCCCATTTGTCCATCCATATCGAAACATCTGTTGGCAGTGCAGTCAAATCAACCACAGTAAGTTCTCTTATTGTTTTGAACTCTCCAATGACCAAGACTTTCTCATCTGCCGACTTTATACTTTCGGATATAGCAGTCTCCTTATCAAACGCACCGTAAAACATAGATACGCCAGCAGGACTCATACGACATTGACCAGCAGAAGCATTAGGAGCAGAAGTAATGTCTTTAAAACCGAAAGAGTTGTCAAGTTCCTTATCGAGACTACGAGTCCGATACAATGTTGTACCAATGGGTATTTGATGAAGAACATCATCAGTATGTAGGATGACCTCATTCAATTCTTCAAGAATATTTTCAGAACCATTTACTTTAGGCATCGCCAAAAACGTAAATCGCCTTGAATGTTTGACCATATCGGCAAATCTTTTCCACTGCAATTCCATTTCCTCGTTCCACCATAGCTCAAAAGGATTTTTCTTAATCCACATATTATCTTCAAAAAGATGGTCAATATCATCATTCAGACTGTCACAATCCGTATGTAGTCCCAAGTCTTCCATCATCTCTGAAGTGTCTTCATATATCTCCGCATTTTCAGGAACAGCAAAGCATCCTGCTCGTTTTATACAAGGATTCTGCTCCTTTTCATCGTCAAAATATGTACTCGCCAAAGGCAGGCACTCAGAATCAACATCATTGAAGTAAACCGATATTGTCATTCCTATATGGTCAGCCAAATCTCTCATGTCAATAACTGTTTCTTTGTGTCCACAATATGAACATACACATGTTTCACCATACTTCTTTATATAGCCATTCAGATATTTATCCTCAAAATGGTGCGAACATACATATTTTTCTCCTCTTTCAAATAAATCATACCCATGCTCTTCCATTTCCATCATAAGCGCTTTTACTCTTCCCATAATGCAGCAAAACTTTCTTCAATTTTTATTCATCCAAAATTTTGCGTCTTTTAGAAAAAGACAATTTTAACTCCCATATCTGTTTAAATCTAAGAACTCTTTGTATGATATTTTGATCTTGGACTTTCTTGAAAGCAGAAATACTATATTCTTTCTTCTCTGCTTCTTCATCAAATCCGTCTCTTTCATTTCCCGTTTCACTATTTATCTTATCTAAGTACAAGGTGTTATATGGTGCTATATCTGGGAAATACTCTTTTCTAATGTTATTGAATAAATGATAATCTTCTACTAAATGTTTGAACTTGTTTTCATCCATACCTAAACAGTTGAAAAATAAGATCCAAAGTTCGAAGCAAGCTAACTGAGCTCGAAAAATTGAAGCATATCCTTCTCGCTCATCGTCATCAATCAATTTACTCGTCTTTATATATTTCACAATTCGATAAGCATACCTAAAGTAATGGTCTAAAGTTCCATCAAAGAAGTTTTCTCTAATGTCATTCATTGAGATTCCTGGACTCGTCTCAACTAGTCCTTTAATTCCTCTAACCACTTGTCCATTACCTCCAGTGACAAATTTTTCCAAATAGAAGTATCTGAAGATTTGTCGCCCTTGATATATCTTCTCTGTTTTTGGAATAGTTGCTGTTGTTACTTCATTGGATTGATACAATGAACTTTGTATAAGAGGATTTGCCGTATCCTTCACGGGCTCTTTATAAACAAGATGCGAAACAATCTCTTCAAAAGTCGATGTCATATTAAAGAAAACATTTTCGAATTGGCTTTTTCGGGCAAGTTTCTCATTGTTGTTATCTTTCCTGTTTTGAATAACAAAAGTAATAACCACTGCGGCAAATGCTAAGAGAGAGAAACAAGCATTCATAAGTCCAGCACTATCACCAAACGTACCGAGAGATGAAAGATAGTTCTCTTCTTTAGGATTATAGAAAAAAGCCATTATCCATGGGGTAACGAGCAATATTAGCCATATAGCCAAACCGAATGTTATACCAATCCCCAACAGCGTAACTATGATATTTCGTAGTGTTTTCATTTACAATTATGAATCCACTTGTAAAAGTGGTCTAATTTGATTAAACATAGACCTCTGTCTGGTATTGTAATCCAGTTTTGGTCGTTAACTATCAAATCAGTCTTGTGGCAGAAATAGACCTTAATGGTCGATATGGACGCAAACAGACTGATATATATAACCTGAGTTCGGGATAAGCGACAGTCGTTTTTCTTGCTATGCCAGATTT
>ERZ1031020.406-NODE-406-length-16674-cov-29.431855_pt1 | contig 16674 bp, 13 predicted proteins | sample MGYA00517109_ERZ1031020 | MGnify/ENA primary metagenome ERZ1031020 (study PRJEB33719, sample SAMN04261270) | wastewater metagenome | biome: rural village; feature: human; material: feces | host: Homo sapiens | place: El Salvador | collected 2013-01-07 ... | reverse complement strand
AGTTCCACATCACGGATTTTTATGAAATCAGACATGCTGAGAGCCTTGGGTGTCATAACCTTTGGAGTGCCAACCCGATAATGGGCGAACAGCAGGTTCTTGCAAAATCGTTATAATAAGCTGTACTGTTAATCATAATAAACCTCCTGAAAAATTATTTTTGTGTCATATAACCACTCTGTCTGCAATAATCCACTGCTTCAGAATAGGACAGATAAAACATCTCCAATGAGCCGTCAACCACACGGTAATAGGGCGGGTCACAGGATTCGCTTGCCATGATAATGACCGGGCATCTGTCCCTTAAATTGATGACATTCACACATCTGTACTTGTCTGTTGAAAAATCCGATGGTTCAAACCGCATCGGTGGTGCTGCTTTCTGTTTTCCCATGTATACCTCCTTTTTTCTCAGCAGAGGAAATCTCTGCACAAGAGCCGATATCCTGTTAAAAGTGTGGTTTTTTCTCCACCATTCCTCGGACGCTTGCGGACTACCGTACCGATTGTACGAAGTGCCTGGTTAAAATTCCGGCTGTTCTCCGCAAAATATCCATTGTCATTGCACCAGTTGCGGTATGCCTGATACACTGCCGATGTCCGGCATTCCGCATCCTTCTCCTGTTCCAGAAATTCCTCCACAAAAAGGAGAGTGGTCATCTATAGCAAAGGAAAATGGTGTGAAGAAATATTCCAAGGAAATCGGTTATTACAAAAACAATCCTGCATTATTTCTTCAAGCTACTAAAAACGGTTTTGAATACTATCAAGACATGAAAATCGCAGCTATACATGAAGTACATGCCATGTTTAATGTAGATGAAAAAGGAGAGTGTAATGTTTTTATGGGGTGGAATGGAATTCCTTTTATAAGAACCAAAGGTTACAACGAAGGAATGCTTACATCCTATCCTATCAAAGAAACTTTTTCTGTGTCGCAAGTTTGTTTTAATTTCAACAGCGAACAACAAATACAGAGTTTAATCGATGCTCTTAATTTGGAAACTGCAAAATCAGAACTACTCAACAAAACTGAAAAGGATAAAAATCTTGATTCTTTATTCAAATAATCATAAGCCCCTTGCTAACGCAAGAGGCTTTGTTGTATATTCACCTCAATAATCTATACCCTTGCATTAACACCGAGGGGTTAAAGGGGGCGAGCAGCCTCATTTATAACAGTTTACACGATACACCTTAGAAAAAGAATATGTTAAATAAAAAGGTATATCGTGTTTATGCGGCCATTTTTATGTTTTTCCATTACTTTTGTGCGAAAATTTTAAAATTGATATAAAAATGGCATTTAGTACATTATTCTTAGATGCTTCATCCAGTAATGATACGATGGATGGAATAAAAGACATGGTTAGCGATCTTTCGCAAACCATAGGTGTTGATTTGTTTGAGGAAGACATAGACTATGTCGTTTTTCAAACAAACGAGTTTTTATGCAACAGCGATTTTATCGGTTCGCAAGGTCCTTTTTGGTGGATTTTGCAGATGAGCATGGCTTTGGGAGCATTGTTCTCTATCATCGTGGCTGGAGGCATGGCCTACAAGATGATGGTGAAGAATGAGCCTATAGATGTCTTCAAGATAATGAAGGTGTTAGGCATTGCTATCGTGATGTGCTTTTGGTACCCACCAAGTATGAGTGGATTCAAAGGTGCCAGCAACGCTTGCATCCTTGACGCTTTGGCTTACATTCCTAATTGCATAGGCAGCTACACACATGACTTATATGAAGCCGAAGCTACACAAGTAAGTGATAAATACAATGAACTTATGCCTCTTATACAGAAAAGAGATAAGCTTTGTGATTCAATATCCTCCCCTATTAAAAGTGCCGCTGGGGAATTACAAAATGTGCAAACATCAGATGTTCAAACTGAAGCAACAGGAACTAAAAGTGTTTCAGAAGGACTTTCAAAAGCAAAAAGCGCAGAAACAAAGTCCACCTTTGCAGGTTTAATGATAGGTCTGGACAAAGTTGTCATGTTCTTTGCCTTGGTCATCTACCGAATTGGTTGGTGGAGCACGATTTTCTGTCAGCAGATACTATTAGGAATGCTCACGATATTCGGACCGATTCAATGGGCTTTCAGCGTCCTTCCGAAATGGGAAGGAGCCTGGGCTAAGTGGATAACGAGGTATCTCACGGTACACTTCTACGGAGCGATGTTGTACTTCGTCGGTTTCTATGTCTTATTGCTATTCGATATAGTATTGAGTGTACAAGTAGAGAACCTTACCGCCATCACCCAAGGCGAGGGAGCCATGGCCGCCTACATCCAGAACGCCTTCATGACCTGCGGCTACCTGTTGGCAGCATCCGTAGTAGCCTTGAAGTGCTTGAACCTAGTTCCAGACTTGGCAGCGTGGATGATACCAGAGGGCGACACCGCATTCTCCACCCGAAACTTCGGCGAGGGAGTAGCATCCTCTGTAAAGGCAAGTGCGGCTTCAGTGATGAGAATATAAAGAATAGATAAAAATACAACAATATGGCAGTATTAAAGAATGTAGAGAATAAAATCAAGCTCGTAATGATAGTGAGCAGCCTATTTCTGGTAGGCTGCGTCATTGTGAGCCTAGGCAGCATCATCATCGCCAAGGGCATGGTGGACGAAGCCCACAAGAAAGTTTACGTATTGGACGGAACCGTTCCTATCCTGGTGAAGCAGACCACCCAAGAAGAAACCTTCGATGTGGAAGCCAAGAGCGACATCGAGATGTTCCATCAGTTCTTCTTCACGTTGGCACCTGATGACAAGTATATCCAATACACCATGAAGAAAGCCATGTATCTGGTGGACGAGACAGGACTAGCCCAGTACAATGCCCTGAAGGAAAAAGGCTTCTATAATAATATAATAGGTACGAGCACCATCTGCAGTATCTATTGTGACAGCATCAAGCTCAACACCGATTCCCTCACCTTCACCTACTACGGCAGACAGCGCATCGAACGAAGGACAAGCATTCTGATGCGTCAGCTGGTAACCGCCGGCAAGCTCAGAAGAGTGCCGAGAACAGAGAACAACCCTCACGGAATCCTCATCACCAACTGGCGAACACTGAAGAACCAAGACTTGGAGGAAACCAAGAAGTCAGACTATTAAATCAAGCAACAATGGACATAAAGAAAGTACTCATGGGCGAGAAGATGCCCGACAAGAACGATCCCCAGTATCGAGAGCAATACGAGCGAGAGGTGAGAGCAGGGCAAAAGTTCGCTGAGAAGACCAAGCTCAACATACTGTTTTTGAAAATCCAAGAATGGGCAAACGACCACAGAAAGGCCTTTCTGGGCATCGTGTTCGGCTTGGTAATCTCCCTGTTCGCCTGGAATGTCATCAACATGATAAGATATTACAATGCGAGCAAGGAGCAAAAACGCCACACGGCAGTGGAGCGAGTAGAGAAAGCCCTTCAGGAGCAACGTAATTCACACAAAGCACAATAAAGATGGATATAAAGAAAATCAACTTCAAGCAGCCCAAGTATATGATACCAGCCATCATATACATACCGCTGTTGTTCACAGGCTACTTCTTGATAGACACATTCAACGTCGAAACATCAGGGCCAGGCAACAGCAAGCTGAAGACCACCGACTATTTGTCGAGCGAGTTACCGGAAGCCTACACCGACAGCGTCCTAGGCGACAAAATGGACAACACCCAAAGGGAATACGGAAAGATTTCCGACCTTTCGGGAGTCCAAAACGTAGAGAACGACAACGACTCCGTAAACAAGAAACAGGATTACGAGTCAAAGTATAACGAAGAGGAAGCCAAGAAGGTCAAGCAACAGCAAGCCGAGGAGAAGCGCAAGCTCCAAGAGATGCAAGAGCGAGTGAGACAAAATCGCAGCCAATCCAACAATGACGACTTTGTTGACCCGATAAGCAGCTCCGAGATAGCCAAGGCGCAACGCCGCCGTCGCCAACGCAACTGGGAGGAAATGAACCGCAACCTGGGAGGTGGCGACAACTATCTGGCAGACAATGAAGAAAACTCGTCCTCTTCCCTTTCCTCTTCAACCACAACAGGAAACACCACGAACAGCGGTATTCCTGGAGCCATGAACAATGACACCGACAATTCTTACAACGCTCCAAATACCGCTAACGGCAACCATCAGTACCAAGGAGGCGTACAGCAAGATGGAGAGCAACCAGAAAAGGTGACAAAGAAGACCAAGGAAGTCTCCGACTACTTCAACACCGTAGGCAAGGACAAGGAAAAAGACAAGCTCATCATGGCCATCATCGACGAGAACGTAAAGGCCGTTGACGGCAGCAGGGTCCGTCTCCGCCTGTTGGATGACATAGAGATAGGCGACGAGACCATCAAGAAAGGCACCTACCTATATGCCACCATGAGTGGCTTCGGCAAGCAAAGAGTCCAAGGAAAGGTAGAAAGCATCTTCTATGACGATGACATCATCAAGGTAAGCCTATCCATCTATGACACGGACGGCATGCAAGGCCTGTATGTACCTCTGAGCAGTTTCAGGGAAACCACCAAGGAAGTCGCAAGCAGTGCCATGCAAGGCGGCAACATCATGGACAACACCACGACCAGCAGCAGCGGCATCAAGGGATGGGCGACCCAAGCAGCGCAAAATGCCTCACAACGAGTGATGAACGCCTTGGGAACAGCAGCCAAGAAGAACCGTGTCCGCCTGAAGTACGGCACACGAGTTTACCTTGTTGACGGCAGTCAGAAGGAAAGAAGCAACAGAAATAGAAACAATTATTAATCAGATAGAAATGAAAGAAATAAGAAAGAAGTTCCTATCACTCCTTGCGGTGTGCTTAGGAGCCACACTTGGAGCATTCGCTCAGAAAGGATATAACGACATGGAGCAGCTCACTATCAACGAGAATGTTTCATCCATCATCACGGCATCAGAGCCTATTCGCTTGGTAGATATATCCACAGACAGCATCGCTGGCGACAAGCCATTGGAGAATGTAATCCGCTTGAAGCCAAAGACAGGCAACCACAAAGACGGCGAGGTGATGGGAGTTGTCACCATCATCACAGAACGCTATCGAGTGCAATATGCCTTGATATACACAAGCAAGCTGGAAGAGGCAGTGACTGACAAGGAAGTTGAGCTAGTGGAGCGCAATGCCTTCCATAACCCAGATGTAAGCATGTCAACGGTGGACATGGTGAGTTACGCCATGAAGGTGTGGAACTCCCCTGCCCGATATAGAAGCACATTCACCACCCAGAACAAGATGACCATGCGTCTGAACAACATCTATGTGGTAGGAGAATACTTCTTCATAGACTTCTCCGTGGACAACAAGACCAACCTTCCGTTTGATATCGACGAGCTAAGGGTAAAGCTGCAGGACAAGAAGCAGCAGAAAGCCACCAATGTGCAGACCATCGAGCTGAAGCCAGCCCTGGTATTGGATCGTTCCGTAAGATTCAAGAAAGGCTACAGAAACATCATTGTCCTGAAGAAAATGACTTTTCCTAACGACAAGGTACTATCCATCGAACTCAGCGAAAAGCAGATTTCCGGAAGAACAATCTCCATGAACCTCGATTACGAGGATGTGTTGGCAGCCGATGCCTTCGACACCCTTCTTTTACGTGAACAATAAAAAGACAGATATGAGAAGAATACTTTCAACGATATTCGCCATACTACTGACAGCAAGCGCATTCGCCCAGAGTCACGGCAACCATATCATGGTAGGCGTTGGCGGCAGCTATCCGCAAGGAGTAGAGGCCACCCTCGCCTACGAGCACGAAACCGAGTATCACAACGCCTGGGAATATTTCGCCACAGCCTACTTGAAATACAAGAAAGACGAGGAGGCTGGACATGTCACAAGCGACTCCTTCTGGCACAACTATAACACATGGACTGTGGGTGCAGCCTACAAGCCATGTGTTACAAGAGGCAGAAACCACCACGGAAGTGTAAGAATAGGTGTTAGCTGTGGCAGCGACCTGGACAAAGTGATAACCGCAGGACATGTAGGCTACGAGCATACCTATAACCTCTACAACGGTTGGAGCCTGTTCTTCCAGGTGAAGGAAGATGTAGTAATCAGAGGAAAGGACACGTTCAGAACAGGAGCATCCTTTGGCGTGAAAGTTCCCCTATAATATAATAAGGTGTAAAATGAAAACAAAGATAACAACTTTTGTCATGGGGATGCTTATGATGGCATCCTTCATGACCTCCTGCGACAATCATGAGCCATACGACCCGGACTTGCATATAGGATATGTCCTTTGCGATGACCATACCTGCATGGACACGGCAACCTATTTCAACCAAAGCAAGCGCAAAGCCGTGGGAGTAGTCTTTGCCGAAAAGACGAAAGATCATCCTGTGTTGGCGGTAAACCTGGAGGAAACAAGCGGCATGTTCTGTGACTCCATAGGAATGGAGAACGGAACGAGCGGTGACATCACCAAGTTCGATGGCTTCTCCAATACCGTTGCCATGTATCAAAGCTATGACAATGAAACTGGCCATGGCTCTCCGATAGCCATGAGGATGATGAACTTCCACGAGTATGGGCAAAGCGACCACATCCCAAGCGTGGCAGAACAACGATTGCTGCAAAGTGCAGCCAAGACCATCAATCCCATCATAAAGAGATGCGGAGGACAACCTATCAGCTTGGATGCAGACTGTTGGTATTGGACTTCTACGGAAGTACAGGAGAACCCAGGCACACAAGCCTGGCTATGCAGCGCAGTGAATGGTGGCATCATGCCAACACCAAAGGCAGAGAGCCATAAGGTCAGAGCCATCATTGAGATGAATTATCCAGAATATTAATCTTCAAACACAAAATTATGGCAAATTGGAAAACATTGTTGGAAACAGCCTTAAAAGGAGCCAAGACCGCTGCCCCACATATTCTTACAGGAGCAAAGGTAGCAGCCCCTTATGTGAAGAGTGCGGTAAAAACAGGAGCGCACGCAGTAAAAGGAACAGCAGAGTTCGTCGCCAAGCATCCTAAGACCTCCCTTGTAGCAGGTGCTGTGTCCCTCCCCTATTTCGGTTACAACAAAGGCGCATTAACTTTTGCGAAAGAAAAGTTACTGGGGGATGACTCCAAGGAAAAAGGACTTGTTGACACAGCATCAAGATTAGCATTCGGCGACCAAAAGGATGCTTACGGAAACGAAAAGTCAATCTCAGAGAAAGCAGTCAACGTTCTTTTTGGCGAAGGTTCCTATGATTCAATCAAAAGAGCAGGAGGAGCTACCATCGACGAGGGGCAGGAACTCTACCATAATCTTAAAAACGGTGTGGCAGGAATAGGCAATGAAGCAATCGGCCTGTACCAAGACGGAAAGCAGTTTGCTGGAAATTTCTTTTCCGGCAACGGCATGGTTTCCAATGGCAATGGTGGCTATTACGATCCAACAGCGCAATCCTATCCATCCATGGCACAGATGCAGATGACCAATCAACAAGGCGGTGGTTCAATGAATGCCTTGATGAACGGCATGAACAATGCAGTAAGCCAAGTGTCCGGTGGAAACGTGAGCAAGATGAACATTGCCAGTTTGTTGCTTTCTGCCTATATGATGTTCGGTAGATTTGGTTGGATGGGAAAAGCTGCCAGTTTATTGCTGGGAGGAATGACCTTACACAACATAAACGGAAAACAGGCAGCTTCTCAACACCAAAATCAGCAACAACAGCAATCACGTGCGAACGTTACCGAACAAATACCTCTTCAGACAGCAGAGATGCCTGTTGAAGAAGAGAACACTGTTGTTCGCATGAGAAGACTATAATTAGATACAGGAGAGCAATCTCCTATTAAAAATCACAGATAAGATGAAAGAAAATTTTAAAGATATGCTCCTCGAATCCGAAAGTGGTTACATGATGCCATTCGCCTTGGAGGAGAAAGAAGAGCTTCCAACCACACTAGGATATGGCAAACAGCGTCACCCTATGACAGGCGAGGAATTTAACCATCTAGGTGTTGACTTCGCCATTAAGAACAGAGATTTGTACGCAGTAGCCTCTGGTATGATTGTTGGCGCAGGAAACGATGCGCTTCATGACAATTACATCGTAGCCAAATATGGGAAGTACGAAGTTACTTATGGGCATCTAGCAGAAGCATATACAGGATATGGTGAAAGCGTTTCCGCAGGTGATAAAATTGCCAAAAGTGGCGATTTCCTTCATGTCGGCATACGATTCAATGGACAAGACATTGACCCGATGGTTTTTCTTTCCATGATATGGGCTAACATCCAGCAACTCGCCGCCATGGGAATCCAAAAACAGCCTACTGAAGAATCCTTGGGAACAAAAAACATAAAAAACAGTTTCGACAAGGACTATGTTTCCATCTTGATGCTCATGCTCAGATGGCTTCCAAGCTACATGAACGACTTAAGGAACAGGGCTTACAATCCTCCTCCAAGGGCAGAAGCATCCCTACGCAACATCTTTGCCCAGGCAGCCTCCAAGAATTATTTCTTTGAGAGCATACCATCCGTAGCCAACCCTCTCGGATTATCAGAAAGGAGTGTTCCCCTAGCCGAGAAAATTCAGGATATCCTTATCCATGATTTTCTCAGCTATCTGGCACTGAACCACAACATATATCCTGAGACATGGGACGAAAATGAAAAAAAAAACTTCTTTCACAAGCTTCAGAAGACGGATTGACCGCCGATCCTTTGAAAGACCTTGAAATAGACATACAAAGCTACGATGTTGAACGCACCGCCTCCGTTTACTATGACAACCAAGGAATCCGTTGTTGGACAAAAGCTTGGTTTAACGGAAGAGAAAAAGGCGAGAATGCCATCGAGATAACCAGACAACTCGCCATGAAGTTCTTCAATGACGAGATGTCCATGGATGAATGGCTGTCACGTTTCTACCCTAAGCAAATGGCGGTATATCATAAGGCCATCAGTCAGGCACGCAGTCAACTTCTTGGAATGTAAACAACAAACAATATGGCAAAAGGTAATAATTTACAGGATTTATCCCAAATAGACTATTGTCTTCAGCAATACTATAGCAAGTATATGGCAGTCACTCTTCTTCAGGAGCGAAAGAAAATCCTTCAAGAGCAGAAGAACGCTGCCATAAAACTTAATGAATCTCTTCAGAGACTGCCTAACTTTGGTGCCGCTTCAAATTCGTTCACCAAGTTGAACGATGCAGAGCAACTTACCAAGAAGTCGCTCGACGAGTTGGCTGCAAGGACTTCTGAACGTTGGTTCAAAGACCCCAAGATAGTGAAAGACTACAGCGTTTTCGTTACATCTTTCTATGAAAGCCTTGTTGCGAAAAATGGCGGTAGAGACTCCAAGGCGTTGGAAAACTACGCCAACAACTACTGCGCCAATCGCCTTCAAAAATTGATGGTGGAACAATTAGCTAGGGAGCAGGTTCCTGCCAACACCGCAACTTACATAGCCAAGAAAGCCTTTTCGGAGAGCATTCTTGGCATGGGCGACTTTGGTAGCCTAAAGAAAGGAGCCATTGGGCAAAAGGTTGATGAACAAGCGGAAAAATATTACAATCCATCCGTTGTTTCAAAAACAGCAGGAACGATTGCTGGTTACGGAATAGATGCAGCACTCACCCCAGGAGGTGTAGGAAAGGCAACTTCTTCCGTTGCCAAGGGAGTGGTAAAGGTAAGTCAAAAAGCTGCAAGTTGGTGGATAACCGACAAAATTTGCCGAGGAGGTCTCTATATTTATGGCAAGCTATGGGGAACTGAGGATGAAGAGAAGAAGGACAACCGTACCATCTTTGGTGACGAGAATGCTTCTGCAAAAATACAAGCCGGAGCAAAGAGATACAAAAAGAATGGCACGGAATTGATGATGAACATCAACAGTGGGCTTACCAAAAAGATAAAGTTACCACCCCCAAGCACATCTTTAACCATAAAGAAAGAAAGCAACGCCCTATTGGCGGAACACAAGGGTAATTCTCAAAAGCTTCTCTCCACCATCAAGAGCAATCTCTCCAAACAGAGTGTGCCATTCAACGGAAACAGCAAAGTTCCTGCTTGGATGTTGAGCAACAGCAGCAAGCAAAACAGGGCGTTGGCATCCTCTTTCTACGCCTGTGCCATGGAAATGTCTAGAGAGCAAAAACAAGTAAGGATGTTTGGAGGCAAGAAGATGACCTTGAAGGAAGTGAGTCAACGAGCCTATGACTATGCAAGGGCAGCAGTTGCTGTAGAACAACAAACCTCCAAGAATGCAGCTCATGCCCAAAAGTGGACATGGGACAAAAACATGTCTGCGCTCAATGACCAGATAAACACTCCTGGCAAGTCATCTATTCGTAAACGTGCAACTTCCTCTTCTCAAGCAACTCCAGTGGCATCCCCTTACGCTTCGGGGCCTTATGCGCAAAACGGCGTAATGGGAACAGAAGCAAACGGTACAACACAGAATACTGCGCAAAAGCCAAATATAGATGGTTGGGGCAATGCCTTTGAGAGCTTAGGCCTTAATGGATTTGGGGACATCGGCAAGAATCTAGGCTATGTATTGGCCATGCTTCCTGATATGATTATAGGAATGTTCACAGGAAAGACTCCAAACCTAAAGCTTCAGGACAACCTGATGCCATTGGCTGCCATAGTGGGAGGAATGTTCGTAAAGAGTCCTCTCCTGAAGCTGTTGCTTATTGGATTTGGAGGTGCAAACATCTTGAATAAAGCTGGTCATGCAGCCATCAGCGATGGTTTAGCAAAGAGCAACAATGTGTCAAAGACCTACAAGGTTTATCCTGACGAGCCCTTGAATTCAAGAATAGTGAATCCAGCGATGAAGGGTAGTAGCATGATAGCCACCATTGATGGTGTGCCAAGTGTAATCAATATATCTACGGATGCAGCAGATGCCTATAACAAGGGTGCTATTCCCCTCAGCACTTTGGCAAATGCCGTTCTTCGCAAATATGACGAGAACCAAGCATTGGCATCGCAGAATTATGAGCAGCATATGAGCCAAGAAGAAACAACAACCCAATCAATGGGCATTAAATAAGTGTTAAGTGCCAGTTATATTAATTTTAGAAATACCTCCTGGTTCGAGAGAATCGGGAGGTTTTAGTTTGTCATTAAGTTAGAGCGGTATTTCCAAGTCGGAGTATCGCTTTTGTTTTACATCTACCTCAATAATCTATACCCTTGCATTAACACCGAGGGGTTAAAGGGGGCGAGCAGCCTCATTTATAATCGTTTACATAAATATCTATAGAAAAAGAATATGTTAAATAAAAAGGTATATCGTTTTTATACCACCTATCTTGTATTTAATCAGTTACTTTGCCATTGGAAATAAAAAACAACCCAATAAATAAAAAATACAATGGCAAAAAAAGAATCATCTCAACAAGCCTCGGAGCAGCAGGAAGGGAAAGTTGACCGAATAGACAACGCCCTTCAGAAGTTTTCCGACATGCTCATCGCAAGAATGGAGCAAATGAAGGAAAGCAAATGGAAGAAAGGTTGGACGGATGGGCGCACAGCCCAGTTCGGCTTGCCACAGAATCTCGTGGGTCGCCCTTATACAGGCAGCAATGCTTTCCTGTGCCAAATCCACACCGCGATGGAGCATTACAGAATGCCAGTTTACCTTACCATCAAACAGATAAGGGATGCAGGAGGCATGATCAAGAAAGGCGAGCACAGTATTCCTATCTTCAAGTGGGACTTGCGAATCAAGGACAAGGACGGCAAGAAACTGTCAGAAAGCGACTATTGTAACATGACAAAGGAGGAGCAAGCCGAATGCACCGTTCGCCCTTATCTGAAGGTATATAACGAATGGAACATAGACCAAACCAACCTGGAAGAGGTCAACAAAGAAAAATACGATGCCATCTTGAAGCGTTTCAAGTCAGAGCCTATCAAGGACGAGGTAGGAATGTACAAGAACGAGGCCTTCGACAACCTCCTAAAAGAACAGTCTTGGGTGTGTCCTATAGAATACGAGAAGTTCAATGAATCCGCTTTCTATAGTCCCAAAAGAGACCAGATAGTAGTTCCTTCCAAAAAGCAGTTCAACATCAGCAATACCCCTGAGGATGTTTTCAAGGACGGAATGGAGTTTTACGGCACCACCATTCACGAGATGGCTCACTCCACAGGTCACGAGTCACGCCTTGGCCGTGATGGCATCGTAAAGATAGACCAATTTGGCTCAGACCAATACGCCAAGGAAGAACTTGTTGCGGAGCTTACATCAGCCCTCATAGGCAATGCCATGGGTTTTGATAGCAGAATACGAGAGAACAACATAGCTTATCTCCAAAATTGGATAGGTTCGTTGAAGAAAGACCCGAAGTTCTTGAAGTCGGTGATGTCAGATGTCAACAAGTCATCTAAGATGGTTTTGGAACACATCGACGAGCAACGCCGAAAATTAGGAGAAAAGGCACTGTTGGATGGTTCTCTTGATGGTGAGGAAGAAAAAAACAAGAATGAGCAACAACTTGAAGAACTGAAGGAGGAAGATGCTAAGAAAGAAGTCGTAGCCAAGGTATGGCCTTCCGTCAACAACAAGATTACAATGCCCTCTGGCGACATTCTCACCGTTGACTACAACAAAGAGAAAGATACTCTTGAAGTTGCATATACAACATCAGAGGGCGAGGAAAAAATTCACAGTACCAATTATGACCACAGCCAGGGCACAAACCAGAACTTAGGCTATGTGTGGGAAGAGCTTTCAAACATGAAGCAATTCCAGGAAAAAGAGATGAAGGTAGAAAGCCTTTCACAAGGAAAGGACTATTTTACTTCATTGATGGAAACCATAACTTCGACTCCTAACAGTGAGCATACAGTTTTGTCTGTGAAGACTCTTCCCGAGCTACGAGACTATTACAAGGGGAATCCCAATGTAGGAGCTTGGATAAATCAAGCATCCAACAAGGAAATCATAGAAGCAGGAGCAGACCTCTTGCCTAACCTCCGCTATAGCCACAAGGAAGGCAGAAGTCTCTACAACATGGAGGCAGCGTATTCAAACATCAACGCATTATATCCCGATGTTGTGGACAATGACGCAAAACGCCAAATTGTTCATCGAATCAAACAAGCCGAGGAGGTGGTAACCTCCTACCATAACAACATCGAGGAAAAATTTGGAAAAGAATTTCTCATGGAAAAAGAAAATATGAACAAGGTTCTTTCTCGAAAGGACTATCAGGAGCAAGGTCAGACCATACAGCTTGACCCAAAGGATGAGAAAAAATATTTCTCGTCCTACAACTACTTTCAGATGGAATCCGAGACCGCCGAGTTTGACAAACTAAAGGATGCCGAGGACTATGAAGGCATCCTTGCCCTGGCGAAAGAATATGATCAAGGTGACAGTATGGACTTGGAGCATGTAGAGACCAGCATGACACCAGACTATGGAGATGATGTTCTCATTGATGATGAGAACTATGCTGTTGTATATAACAATTCAGTAGGTGGAACCTACAACTTGTTGAGAAAGTACAGTGAGAATGACATCCGAGAGGCCATCGAGCGTTACGGTATGCCAAAGACTCCAAGCTATGCAGTGAAGTTCATTGACCAGCAGATGGGCTTGGAAAAAGGCGTAAAGCCTTTAGTAGAGATTTCATCCCCAGAGGCAAAGGCTGTAGCCAAGAGCTTTCGAGAAGACTTGACACCTCAATTCACCATGCCGAATGGGAAGGTTCTAGATTACCACTATGACGCTAGCGACAACAAAGTCATAGTAGGAGAAAAGTTAAATGATGGTTCTTTCATAGAAACTTATGCCCACGATTACGACTTTGCTCTCAGCAAGGCAGAAAACATGTCTGCCATATACAAAGAGTTGTCAACTGAATATCAAGCAAAAAAGGCGAGCGAGGAAAAGAAAACTCCTCGTGAAGACAGCAATATCCAGACAGATGTCGTAGGTAAGGCCAAACAGATAGCATCCACAGGCGTTCCTATGGAAGAAGCTGAGAAAAAGGCTTCATCCATTGTGAAAGAAGAGGTTCACAAGGAACACCATAAGCAAGAAGCCGAGAAAGACAAGCAGGAAAAGGACAAGGCAAATCAAGCCGCAGCAGAAGAGAAGAAAGAGCAACAAGAGAAAAAAGAGGAATCAAAAGAGGTCAGCGAGGCGACAGCCAAAGCCCTTACCCATGCAGCCCTTCTCGTTGGAGCATTATCTGCTGCCAAGCAGAATGAGGGAATTTGGATGAACAAATCCCAGAAAGGTAATGCAGAGTTCATCAACACCCACACACCTATCACGGCCTACAACAACATTATGATGAACCTCAATTCGGATGCCAACAAGTATAAGACGAATGTCTATACTTATTATAATCCTGCCAAGGAGAACCACATGCCTGTGAAGCAGAACGAGAAAGGCATGGAGTTCCATTGGACTAGTTGGGGGTATCAGAACGCCATGGATAAGGACGAAGTCATCACCAGCAAGCAGTTTGACAAACTTCCTGATGACGAGAAGTCTTTCTATACCAAACATGCCACACGAGTTGTGCAGAACATCTACAATGTGGAGCAAACCACCATGAACGCCAACAACCATGACGCTTACGTGGAACTTCTGAAGACCAAGGGATCGCAGCTTTCACAAAACGAGAAAGAGCAAAAAGGGAAATACTCTTCTATTATGAAACAATGGAAAGAGTTGAAGGGCAAGCATCCCGATGCACTTCTATTGTTCCGCATTGGCGATTTCTATGAGATGTACAAGCAGGATGCCAAGCGAGGTTCGGAAGTGTTGGGAATCACCTTGACCAAGATGAATGGAAGTAAAGACTTCCATCTTGCAGGATTTCCACATCAAGCACTTGACACCTACCTTCCAAAACTCATCCGAGCAGGAGAACGAGTAGCCATCTGCGACCAGTTGGAATCAAAGAAGACCGTCAGTCAAGGCTTCGACGCAAAGGCAATACTGAACAAAGCATACGCCACTGCCAAGGAAGTGGCCAAGCAAAGCGGTATGCAATATGAGCGAGTGATGGTTTTGCAAGATGCCAAATACGATTCCAAGGAAGACAAGATTGTCGTAAGCGGCATGAAAGGCGAAGTTGGAAACGAAAAGATGGCTGCCCTTTACAAAGCAAACGACATCTACAGAGCCGTTGTTGCAGCCACAGGTACAGAGAACCGTCTTGACCGATCGGGCAGAAACAACCTCCTCCCAGAGGACGATGCCAAGCATGAGCAACTGGTGAGAGAACTTGCAGCAGGAGTTATGATGGCTCGCCAGGGACTTCCTGCCATACTCTCAAAGGAGAATGAGAAACTTATTCCTTATTGGGAACGAGAGATAAAGGAAAATCCAAAACTCTTGGGAATAGTAGAAAGAGATGTGAACAATGCTGTAGAGACCATTGACAACCTTGTGGCAAAGCGAAAGGTTGACTATGAATCCATCCGTGGACAGCTTCCAGGAAAGACGATGGAGAAACCATCAAAATATTCCATCTCCCAAGACTTGGCCAAGCTGCCAAACATAGAGACCAAGGAAATAGTAGTGGTAAAAGACATCTTGCGAAAAGAAGCAGATGTCATTCTCCCTGCTGGAGCATCCTTGGAAGTGAACAACGAGGTTCCTGGCATGAGAAAGGACAGAATCACCATAGCCTTGAAGAAAGAAGGCATTGACGATGTGAGGTTCTATAATGCCGGTGGTTCACTTGGATTGAATAAGCCAAACTCCTATTTCCAAGGGAAAGAAGTCACGCTCAACAACTTGAAGCAGTATGAGTTGGTTCCCCATCATACACTTGATGTAGAGAAACAAGCCGCCCCAAAGAAAGAAGTAATAATCAAGGACTTCCAAGCCATCAAGGATGACAACGGTAGATATGCCTTCTTCATCAAGCCAGAGAACGAGCCTTCTTTCTCTGTATATCCTGCCAAGGAGCACTTGAACACGTTCTACAACGTAATCAAGACGGACAAACAGGCAATAGTCCACAATGCCCTAGCACAAAGATATTACGAGATGGGCACCAAGCATCCTGACACCAAGCTAGACCTTATCACCCCTAAGAAGGTTGATGTGGATATGAAGCTCATAGAGCGTCCTTCCATAACATCGAGCGCACAGGATGCCAAGCAGAAGCTCATCTTTGCCACCATCAATGGGCAGCGTGTACAAGCTCCTATCAACAAGCAACAATGGCAAAAGATGTGGCTTGCCGAAGATATGGGAGCCTACAAGAGGGCTTTGGCCGCCGTCATCTTCGAGCCTATGCTGAAACAAGGCATGGGAGGAGAGCAATCTCAACAGGCTGTTAGCGAATCAGAGAAAGTAGAGATTAAGGAAAAGCCTGCCCCTGAGAACAAGGTACAGGAAACTGTTACGGAAACTCACAGAACAGGCCTACATATGTAATACACGAGGGTGCATCTAAAGGTGCGCCCTCATAAAACTATCATAAATGGCATTAGACAAGCAAGCGTTTTACAGCCAGTATGCCCAGGTAGCCATCGAGCAACAGAAGAGATATGGCATTCCTGCCTCCATCACCTTGGCACAGATGGGTTTGGAAAGCGGCTTTGGCACATCTACCCCTGCAAGAAGGAGCAACAACTTCTTCGGTGTAAAGGTTGGCAGCAGTTGGACTGGAGCCTACGACTATTACAGCGATGACCGTCCA
>ERZ1031020.403-NODE-403-length-16757-cov-5.481200_pt1 | contig 16757 bp, 10 predicted proteins | sample MGYA00517109_ERZ1031020 | MGnify/ENA primary metagenome ERZ1031020 (study PRJEB33719, sample SAMN04261270) | wastewater metagenome | biome: rural village; feature: human; material: feces | host: Homo sapiens | place: El Salvador | collected 2013-01-07 ... | reverse complement strand
GGTCTGGGGCGATTGTCTCAATCTGTAACATCTGCGGAACAAATCTTCCTCTACGTGTTACAGATCGAGACATTCAACCAGCCTCCTTGGCTAACATCTCAATCTGTAACAACTAGGCCCCGTATCCCCCGCCAGATGTTACAGATCGAGATAAACGGTCGACACGGTTCACAAACGTCTCAATCTGTAACAGTTACCGAGTAAAATCGGTCCTAATTGTTATAGATCAAGACAGAGGGGGGGATTTCCGTCCAGTCCAAACCAAATCTCCCAGTCTTCCTGCAATTTCGAACATGTGGCCTATAATGTTGCTTTGGTTACGCTATATATTGCGCAGCCATTTAATACGTCGCCCACCGGGGGCCATTAATTCCTATCGCCATATTGGCTAGGGAGCAATCAAAGGAGGTATCCGTGGCAGCAGAGACGCCTTGCTCGGTCCTCTATAACGATATTCGCTCGTTCGGCGGTCTTAAACATCTCGAGATCGCCCGAATGCTCATCAATGGAAACTCTTATCTCGGCAGTACCCTGCTCGAGAAATGCTCTTCCAACCGCTCGTATCTCACCCGTTACATCGTCCATCGCAAGCCTGACCAGTGCGCGCCCGCCATCTTCAGCGACTTTACCGTCACCACGCTCAACCTTTCCGTGGCAATCTGCAGCAAGCTCGGCGGCGGCGAGTCCGCCTATCAGGCAATCGCCGAGCACTATCGCGGTCCGGCCGCCAACGAAATGATGTCGGCTCTCACCAGCTACAAGCTGGACAGCCGCCTATATGCAAATGCCCTCAATCGCATCGACATCTTTGACGGCAATGCCTTGCGCGAAAAGAGCACGCTCTTCCTGATGCTCTTTGTGGCGACGGGCGCGCTCGCCGATCCCGTTCAGGGCGTGGCCACCGTCGAGCGCTTTTGCGACAGCAAGACGGGCGGGCACTTTGGCACCACCGAAACTACCGTCGGACGTGGCTTTATGAGCAGCCTAGAGCAGCCGCGCACCGTCGCTCCCAACCTCGGTCTGCTCAGAACCCATGCCGACAACTGCACCGACATGCAAATCCATCCCCTCACACGCGATCCGCGTGGCACGGTAATTGGGTCCTTGCCCAAAACCTCGCCCAGCGTCACCGATGTGGGCGCCGACGCATCGCGCGAGCATCTTCGCATTTGGCTCGAGGGTGGGCACTGGTACGCCCAGGGCCTTGGATCGACCAACGGCACGGTGCTCGAATCGGGCGCGGGCGACGGCGATATTGTGATTGAGCCGCCGCGCGACCAACGCGAACCCGGCAAGATCTATCCCCCGGTGGCAATCGAAAACAGCGACAGGCTCCATCTGGGTCTCTACACGACATTCCTTGTCATTGTGGACTAGCGCGGACGGCGATCGAAAGACGGTCGCCGTCCGTCTTTCGTCTTCTACCTTCTGCGTCGTAAACGACAATACTCAGCGGTATACGTGGTCAGCGCGGCTATCATAGTACTTTATCGATATCCGCACTGCCCACGTATACGCGCGGCAACCCATGCCAGACAAAGGAACGCCATGGATACTACCGATAGCGCCTATGGCGACAAACTCATCCGTCTCGATACGTTCGATACCGCCGTGGCAGTCAACCCCAGCGCCGAGGACGACGCCAAGCGTCGGTTTATGACGCTTATTCTCCAGACGGCCCACCGCAACAACGGCAACATCGGGCACGTACTGCGCGCGACCAACACGAGCGGCGAGGTCTTTGCCGTCAAGCTACTCAAGGATAACGCCCTCCTTTCCGGCCAAGCCCCCGACCGCTCCGCCGAGCAATCGGCCGCGCACCTGGCCAACACCGCCGCGCTGTTCGAGGAGTACCGTCATCTGTGTACCGTCTCGCACCTGCGCGGATTTCCGCGCGTCTATGGCTACGGATCGTGCGAGGATGACCCGCTCATCCTCATGGAGTGGGTCGAGGGCACCTCGCTCAAGCAGGCGCTGCCCCTGCTTCCGCACGACGCCTCGGGCGGGCTGACCACCCAGATGGTCGCCGCCGTCGGAAACGCCGTGCTTCGCGCGCTCTTGATGACCCAGGGACTCGTGAATCCGGTCGTCCATCGCGACCTGTCGCCTGCCAATATCATGTTCCGCACCAGCAGGCGAACGCTTGAGCAGCAGATTGCCGATTGCTCCTTTGACCCCTGCCTCATCGACATGGGCTCCGCGACCATGGCCCTCGGCGACGACACGATCACCCGGCGCGCCGACATCTGGCGCTTTGCCACGCCCGCATACGCCGCGCCCGAGATGCTCACGCAGGATATCGAAGGCATCGCGGCCCTTCGCCGCTCGCCGGCAATCGACGTCTATGCGCTTTCGAGCATTCTGTACCAGCTCTACAGCGGTCGCAAACCGTTCGATGTTAAGTCGACGGGTGCCGCGGCAACCGGCTCGTTCTACCTCATAAAGACCAAGACCAAGCCGGCACCGCTCGAGCCGCAATGCAATGACGACGAGGTGCTCGTCCAGATCATCATGAAAGGAATCTCGGTCGAACAGGGCGATCGCCCTACCGAGCAGCAGATGCTCGAGGTGCTCTCGACATACCTCCCCGCTGCAGAATCTGAGGACCGCGAGGGCGCAGGAGACGAGGCCGCGATTGGTATCGATTCTGGCACGCACCTTAAGGTCGACGTCGCCGGCGAGCGCGCGCGAGAGATCCTGGAGCAAGCCCAGCATGATGCCATGACCCGCCGTCGCTTTATTATCGGCGGCGTCGTTGCAGTCGTTGCGGGGCTCGGCGTCATTGGCGCGGCGACCCGTGGCTTTGGCATCCCCGACTACCTGGACGGCATCCGCAGCTCTCTTGACGACTACACCTGGGCTCAGCTGCAGGAGATTTCGCTCAAGATTAAGGCCGCCGGGACCCGTAGCGAGGCACGCGAGATTGCCAAGCGCTATCATCTGCTCGATGCCGATGGGCATATCCCCTATCCGTGCACCAAGCGCGTGAGGCTCACCAACGGGCTGCACGTCGGCGCACAACTCGTGGGCATCCGCCACGACGAGCTTCTGGACGGAACGGGCAAGGCCGGACTGACGTTTATGTTCGACGCGGGTATTGCCGAGCGCAACGCTGCGGCCCAACCATTGAGCACCGGCTGGGCAGATTGCGAGCTGCGGGAATGGCTCGACGGCGACGGCCTTAAGCTGCTGCCCAACGAGTTGCGCGCGCTCATTAAAGGTGTCAAGAAGGTTTCGAACAACATGGGCGTTGCCAAAAGCGCTTCGCGCCTGAGTGAGTTGCCCGCGACGCTCTGGCTGCCCGCCATGGTCGAGCTGTGCGGTACGCAACCGCCCGATTCGTTTGCCAAGGACTATCACTACCTGGCAGACATCTACAACGGCGAGGGCAAGGAGTATCAGCTCTTCCGCGAGCTCAAGGTGAGCCCGTATTCCACGAACGAGATGTTGGTCCGCCAGTGGAAGGGCAAGGACACTTGCTGGTGGGAGCGCACGGTGAGCCCCGACTCATCGGAGACCGAAGGCACGCTCTATTTGAATCGCGTGGGACACGACGGCGATGTCTTTACGTACGCAACGCCTGCGGACAACCCCAAGAAGCGGACCTGCGTGATTCCCGGATTCTGTATCTAGACAGCGGGTGTCTTGCTGTGATGGGGCCCCTCCCCGGCAATTGTCTCGATCTGTAACAGTTAGAGGTCATATTTGGTGCTAGATGTTACAGATTGAGACATTGAGTTTCCTGCCAACTGTTTGTCTTGATCTGTAACAAATACTCGGTAAAACGGGGTCTAGTTGTTACAGATCGAGACGTTAGTTTTCGGCTGAAATGTTTGTCTAAATCTGTAACAGCTATGGTTCCAAAACCGGTCCAGACGTTACAGATTGAGATGTTTGGCAGGGACGGTCCATCGACCAACCAACCATCCTCATCTGTATCAAAATGCCATACATTTCAACTTATGCTATACACCCCCAGGGGGTATGGGTGTATAGTATCAGCAGGCAAACATTCTCACCACCGAACTACAGAAAGGAGAAGCCATGGCTCAAGATAAGTTCGACGTGGGCGGCATGACATGCGCCGCCTGCCAGGCGCACGTGGACCGCGCCGTCAGCAAGCTCGACGGTGTCCAAAGCGTCGCCGTCAACCTGCTCGCCGGCTCCATGCTGGTGGACTATGACCCCACACAGGTCTCCCCCGACGATATCTGCACCGCTGTCGATCGCGCGGGTTACTCGGCCTCGCCCGTCAGCACGGGCACCGAAGCCGCCCCAAACGGCAACGCACAGGCCAGGTCCGGCGCCGCCCATATGGAGTCGCCGACCAAAAAGCTGGAGGCCACCGCCTCTGCCATGCGCACTCGACTCATCGTCTCGATTGTCTTTCTCATCCCGCTGTTCTACATAGGCATGGGACACATGCTTGGCTGGCCGCTGCCCGGCGTCTTCACCGACCACACCCACAGCATGACGTTGGCGCTCACCGAGCTCGTCTTGCTCATCCCCATCGTCTACATCAACGACGCCTACTTTATCAACGGCTTCAAGTCGCTCGTGCACGGCGCGCCCACTATGGACGCCCTCATCGCCGTCGGCGCCACCGCTTCCATTGCATGGTCGCTCTACGCCATGTTTATCATGGCCGACCAGCTGGCCGCCGGGCAGGTCCACGAGGCCATGATGACGGGCATGGACAACCTGTATTTTGAGAGCGCCGGCACGATCCTGTCGCTCGTCACCGTGGGCAAATACCTCGAGACGCGCAGCAAATCCAAAACCGGCGGAGCCATCGAGGCGCTCATTGACCTGGCGCCCAAGACCGCGACCATCGTGGCCGAGGACGGTACCGAGGCCACCGTCGACGTCGACAGTATCCTTCCCGGCCAGGTGCTGCGTGTGCGCCCCGGCGAGTCTATCCCTGTCGACGGCGTGGTACTCGAGGGTAGCTCGGCCGTGGACGAGAGCGCGCTCACCGGCGAGTCCATCCCCGTGGAAAAGACCGTCGGCGACACCGTCAACGCCGCCACGGTCAACCGCACCGGATCGTTTACCTTCCGCGCCACGCGCGTGGGCGCCGACACGTCGCTCGCCAAGATCATCCAGCTCGTCGAGGACGCCAACGCCACCAAGGCGCCCATCGCCCGCATGGCCGATAAGGTCGCCGGCGTGTTTGTGCCCGTGGTGTTTGCGATCTCGGCCGTGACCTTTGTTGCGTGGATGGCGCTGACCGGTAGCGTAAACGAGGCGCTCACCTCCGCCGTGGCCGTGCTGGTGATCAGCTGCCCGTGCGCGCTGGGCCTGGCCACGCCCGTCGCCATTATGGTTGGTACCGGCAAGGGCGCCGAGATGGGCATTCTGTTTAAGAGCGCCGAAGCGCTGGAGAATCTGCGCAACGTGGGCACCGTGGTGCTCGATAAGACCGGCACCGTCACCCGCGGCAAACCGGCTGTGACCGATATCGTGGTGGCCACGCGCACTGACGGCTCGCCCGCCATGAGCGAAAAGGCGCTGCTCAAGCTGGCCGCCGCGCTGGAACGCCAGAGCGAACACCCACTGGCCGAGGCGATTATGGCCGAGTGCGAGACGCGCGGAATCGTCGCACGCATGGTCGAGGACTTTGCCGCCGTGCCCGGGCGAGGCGTCACGGCACGCGAGGGGCAGAATGTCATCGCAGCCGGCAACGTTCGTCTGATGAGCGAGCTGGGCATCACCGTGCCCGCAGGACTTGCGGAGCGATTTGCCGCCGAGGGCAAGACGCCACTGTTCTTTGCCAAGAACGGCGAGCTCGTCGGTACCATCGCCGTGGCCGACGAGGTTAAGGAGACGAGTGCCGAGGCCGTTACCGCGCTGCGCTCGCTCGGCGTCGATGTGCGTATGCTCACCGGCGACAACCGCGTGACGGCCGAGGCCATCGCCCGCCGCGTGGGACTCACCAGCGAGCAGGTTATCGCCGACGTTCTTCCCGCCGACAAGGAACGCCACGTGCGCGAACTGCAGGATGCGGGCGGCGAGGTCGCCATGGTGGGCGACGGCATCAACGACTCCCCCGCCCTGGCGCGCGCCGACGTTGGCCTCGCTATCGGCACCGGCGCCGACATCGCCAAGGAGGGCGCCGACGTGGTGCTCATGCGCAGCGACCTCATGGACGTCGCCCACGCCATCGAGCTTTCGCGCGCCACGATTCGCAACATCAAGCAGGACCTGTTCTGGGCGCTGTTCTACAACGGTATCGGCATTCCGCTGGCCGCGGGCGTGTTCTTCCCGCTCACCGGATGGCAGCTCTCGCCGATGTTTGGCGCCGCGGCCATGAGCCTCTCGAGCGTTTGCGTTGTGTCCAATGCTCTGCGCCTGAAATCCTTTAAGCCTAAGACGGCGCACTGATGCACCCGACCTTGCCCCTCAAACCGTCGCTCGCGTACCCAAGTACGCTTCGCTCCTCTTTCGGGGCAATCTCGGGCGCCTCAGCGCACCTTTAAGATGACGCTGTTCACGACTAAACTGTCAGATAATCTCAATCGATAAGGAGTACACCCATGCGTTACACAATCAAGACTTCCGGCCTCATGTGCGGCCACTGCGACGCTACTGTCGAGACCGCGCTGCTCAGCGTAGCAGGCGTGACCGATGCCGACGCCGATCACGAGACCCAGACCGTCCAGGTGGAGTGCGCCGACACCGTGACCGCCGAGCAGCTCGCCGCCGCCGTCGAGGGTGCGGGCGAGAAGTTCCATGCCCTGTCTGTGACCGCCGCGTAACGACCGCACGTACCCCCCCCGACCAGAAACGAGGACCCGCCATGATGGCAGACCACAAATCGGTGACCCGCATGCTCAAGACGGCACGCGGGCAAATCGACGGCATCCTGCGAATGGTGGAGGAGGACCGTTACTGCGTCGACATCTCCACGCAGCTCATGGCCACGCAGGCGCTCATCGCCCGCATCAACGCCGATGTGCTCAAGGCTCACATCGAGGGATGCGTCGCCTCGGCCATCGAATCGGGCGACGAGGAACTCAAAGCCGCCAAGCTCGCCGAGATAGAGCGCGTCGTCGACAAGCTCGCCAAGTAATTGGTGCAAGGGGGGCAGGTACGTTTGCGCCACCTTGGTGCAGATTAACCCGTCCCCAATGCACCAAAAGGGGTATAAAGGCGTGCAGCATATCGAACGAAAGGCAATTCGCATGAATGACTTTATGAAGGGTCGCAACGGCGCCGACGAACTCACCATCGTGCTGGGCTTCATAGGAATTATTTTCGCGATGGTCGGATCGATGGCCCGTATCCAGTGGCTCAGCTGGATCGCCATCGCCGTAATCGCACTCGGCGTGCTGCGCGGCCTGTCCAAAAACATCGACGCACGCCGCAAGGAAAATGATGCCTTCGTTGCCGCGACTGCCAACATCCCCTGCCTGGGCAAGTTCGTCGCCAGCCTGGGCGGCGGAACTGCAGCGGCCAGCACCTCGCGCGCAGCTGGAACGAGCAAGGAAGACTTTGAGCGTGCCAAGCGCACGGCAAAGAAGATGTGGAAGGGCCGCAAGACCACGGCCTACCTCAAGTGCCCCAACTGCGGCCAGATGCTGTCCGTCCCCAAGGGCAAGGGCAAAATCCGCGTCACCTGCCCCAAGTGCCACGCTAAGATGGAAACGCGCTCCTAGCAGCTACACCATAGGAATACTAAAAGCCGAGGCCTCGTGTTGAGACCCCGGCTTTTTGCATGGGGTGACATCATTCGATAAAGCTGTTGCCCCGTCACACCAGCGCCTACGCTACGCCATCGCGAGCGAGCTCCTCTGCCAGGGCTTCTGCCGGCATGGCCATAATCGCGTCGAGCTCGGTGTCAACCTCGGGGATACGCTTCACCTTGAGCTTGCGCACCAGATCGCCACGGCACATCACGTGCATCGGCTCACGCAGAGCGCACAGGTCATCGAGCGGATTCTTGCGCGTCACCAAAATGTCGGCCGTCTTGCCGCACTCGATCGTTCCGGTCTCGCCGCCCAGCCCCAGCAGCTCAGCATTGGCCTGCGTGGCCGTATGCAGTGCGAAGGCATTGCTCACGCCCACGTACTTGGCAAAATAGGCCACCTCGCGCCACATGTCGTACTGGGTCACGAACGGGCAGCTCGAGTCCGTGCCCAGGCCCACCTTAACGCCTGCATCCAGGGCGGCACGGGCACTCTCGATAATGCCCGAACACACGATGTCGCCGTTCTTCTTTTGCGTGTCGGTCGAATGGGTCTTTTCCGGGTCGAGCAATACAAACGGCAGCGCCGGACTAATCGTGCAGGTCACACTCGGCGCGCGTCCCTCGAGCTGTGTCCCCGCGGCGCCGCGGTACAGCTCCAGAATCTCAGACGTCAGCGGAGCGCCGTGCTCGATTGTGTCGACGCCGGCCTGAAGCGCGGCCTTCACACCTTCGGTGCTCTCGACATGGGCCATGACCGGAAGGCCAACCTCGTGTGCCGCTTTGCACGCCGCCGCGGCGACATCGAGCGGCATGCGCAGCACGCCCGGCTCGCCTACTTCGGTCGCGTCGAACACGCCGCCCGTCACGAACAGCTTGATGACGTCGGCACCTCGTGCATACAGATCGCACACCTGTTCGGCCGCCTCGTCGGGGGTATTGGCGCGAACAGGCCTGCGCCATGGCCGCCCGGCACCGTGACGCCCGTGCCCGGCGCCACCAGACGCGGACCCTGATACTTGCCGGCGTCGGTGGGGTTGCGCACGGCGATGTCGGCGAACAGCGGGTCGCCCGCGCCGCGCACCGTGGTCACGCCGCTTGCCAGCTGCTGCTGAGCGCTGCCCTTGAGGATATGGCGCACGATGGCGCGGCCCACCGGATTATCGAGCTTCTTCATCAGCGCGCCCGCATCGCCCGCCGAAACCGGCTTGCCCGAGCCGCACAGATGCACGTGCATATTGATGAGACCCGGCATGAGACACGCACCGCCCAGGTCGATGACCTCGGCCCCCGCTGGAGCTTGGGCCACAGCGCTCGGTCCCATCCAGGTGATGATGCCACGCTCGACGGCCACGGCCATATCGGGCTGCGGCTCCATATGCTCCGAGCCATCCAGAACGGTCGCATTGATAAACAACGTGGGACGATCGGTAGTCGCCATATCGAGCTCCTCCCTCACGATTAACATGAACATTTGTCCATTATCACCTAATGCAGCGACTAAAGTCGAGCATATCGGTTAACGGAGAAAAGGGAGGATGTGAGGATAGAGAGGCCAGCACGGCGATGCTCCAGCCGTGTGGGCCAAACGTCTCGTTCTGTAACAGTTGGGTCGAATTTTGGCCGTTAGATGTTACGGATCGAGATATTCTCCAGCACTGTTATCAAACGTCTAAATCTGTAACAAGTAGACAGGTTTTGAGCTTCTAGATGTTACAGATTAGGATCTTTTAGCGGCAGCCAACCTTCTGTCTCGATCTGTAACAGTTGCGGGGCCAAACGGCCCCTTGTTGTTACAGATCGAGACAAACTCGGCAGGAACAACCACATCCGCGTCAGGTGCACCCCTCAGCACCCATACCACTGGCGTCTCCACTCCTCAGCCAGATCGACCCGCTGTGGAATTCCCGCCAGTCTCATCTTTTCAGCCAGCTTCCCCGGGTTCTTGAGTTCATCAAATGTAAACCTCAGTACCTTATGTCCGAGCATCGTCAGATGGGACTCCCGCTGACGTTCTGCCACGAATGGGTCAACCGACTCACGATCGCCACCATCCTGCAGGGTATACTTCCCCTTTCCATCGAGCTCGCCAATCACGCACGTCCCGTCCTCGAGCCGCCAAAAATAGTCGACGCGAAACACTTGGCTCGGATCGAGCGGGTCGCGAAACTCCACCTGCAGCTCCGGAACCGGAAAGCCGTACGCAATAAAGAACGCTCGGAACCGAGACTCGCCGCCGTTTTCGGACAACCCGTCCGCATACGACGCAATCACCTGTGCCCTGCGATACCCTCGCCTGCCCTCGCAATCGGCACGGAGGCGCTCGCACAAATCCCCACGTGATACGCCTTTCGCCCGCAGCGCAGAATCGGCAATCGCCAACCCGTAGGAAAACGGCGCACGCAGCAAGCAATCCTCCGCCGTGCGCCAAAACGACGTCACCCGCACGCCATCAACACGCTCGAGCGCGCCCGCCATCTGCGGGCGCAACAACCTGCACCCGCCGCTCAACGTCACCGAACAACCCGTCTTTACAAGAAAACGCGGCCCGAGCAGATCATTCGGCACCTCCAGACCCCACAAAAGCGCCGCGTCATAGCCCCAAAACGCCCAATCGGGATGAAACTCCGCAAGGCCCTTAATAGTCCGCAGCGCTCGATCCACCGGCGTCAATGCATCCCAATCATGCTGAAAACAGAACAGGTACGGCTCGGGCTCCGCGATATCGTCGGTTCCAACATGGCGTCGCAGCCACATGAGCTCGGTATTGTCATGCGTTGCGAGCAGCGCACCTTGCTCGGTCACCTCTGTGAGCCGCGCGAGCATCCTGTTCCGCGCCAACGTGTTGCGAGTCGTATGCTTGTGTTTGAGAACGGTGTTAGACACTTTCATCACCACCACATCGGAGAAATGGCCATCGCCGCTGTTGCCGCCGCCGACAAACGTCTCGATCTGTAACAGTTAGACGTTCTCCAGGCCCCCGAACGTTACAGATTTAGACAAACCAGCGGAGTCCAAGCGTTCGTCTCGATCTGTAACAGGTAGACCGGTTTTTTGTCCCTAAACGTTACAGATCAAGACATAAAGACAGAAGGCAACGCAGGCGACAACAGCCCACCCCCCTACTCCCACTCCTGCTCGTAGATGTTGAGCGACTTCACGTACCGCCCCTGGGCGCCCATGATGTCACGGACCAGGCGCAAAAAGAAGCTGATGCACGAGGTGTCGAAACCGTCCTGTAGGTCCTCGGGATGCACCGCGCCCGGCCCGTCAACCGCCGTGTCGCTCAGGCGAGCGATGTCATACAGGTAGAGTTGCCCCGCCGTCAGCCAGACATCGTCGACGCAGACGAGGCGTACCGCAATCGCGCCGTCGCTCCAATGCTCCTTTTGCACGATATGTGGGTCGTAGACATCAAAGCGACGGTCGGTGTGCGTGTCCTTCAGCACGACTATGCCAGTCGCGGGATCCTTGTCCAAAATGCCAAAGCGCGAGAAATACTGAGTATCGCGCACCTGCTTCAGTCGCCCGAGCGAAGCAGGAGAAATTGACGCTGGCGGCTCGTCCACATACAGCTCCAACAGCGTCTTGCCGTGGTAATAGGGGCGCTCAAACAGCAGCCAATCGGTAAACGCCATGTTGTAGGCCATGATTTCGTTTTGAGAAGGTTCCTCACAATAGCTGAGCCACGGATCGACGATAATCTCGAACTGCTCGCGCGCCGGCTCCAAGAATTGAAACTTCCGCAGCATCCAAAAGTGAGCCATGTCAGCAATATCGTTGCCGACGGCTTCGGCCAGCTCTGCTCGGTCATAAATTTGGTCAGTCATGGCATCCTCCTCAAACTGATGGACCTCAATTTGAGCTTACGAGGAGGGTGGGCAACCGAGACAAGCGCGGGCAAAATAGGCCTTCGACTGCAAACCAGATGCTAACCAGACACTTGACGGGACACTTGACCGAATGAGCGCACCGCAACAAAACCGCAGGTAGACATAGACAGCCAACCCGCTCATTTGAGCCAGATGCCCGCAGCCACCACAGAAACAACAGGTGACCACAGCCCAAGAAGTCGACAAATGAACAGCCGTACGTCGATAAACGAGCAAATCGCTCGCAAAGAGTGTCCCCAACGACTAGACAAAAAAGAACGTCCCCAATGACTAGTCGTTGGGGACGTTCTTGAATGACTACTTTACAGCTCCAGCGCCTCGGCGACTTCGGCTGCGCAGGCCAGGGCATCGGCCATGGCGCTTACAACGAGCGAGCTGCCGTTACGGGCATCACCCGCCACATACACCGGCGCGGCATCCGCGGCGACACCCTCCGTGCGAGCCGCAAGGTGCGAGCCCTCGGCAGCCATCACCGGCAGCGGACGACCAGCGGTGGCAACAGGCACGCTCACCGCATCGAACACGCCATGCTCGGGACCCGTAAAGCCGCAGGCGATGAGCACCAGCTGCGCCGGCACCTCGTGCTCGGAGCCCGCGATGCGCTCGGGCTTTCCCGCCGACCAGTCCAGATCGACCACGCGCAGACCCGCAGCCGCACCCTTCTTGTCCAGCAGCACCTCGAGCGTATCCACGCCCCAGGCACGCATCTCGCCACCCATCGCAGCGATAGCCTCCTGCTGGCCGTAGTCGGTCTTCTTAACGTTTGGCCACTGCGGCCAGGGGTTGCTCGCCGTGCGCTTATCGGGCGCAGCCGGCAAGAACTCAAACTGGCGCACGCTGCGCGCGCCCTGACGCACGGCGGTACCCACGCAGTCGTTGCCGGTATCGCCGCCGCCAATGACCACGACGTCCAGGCCGCGCACGTTCACCGCGGGCTTGCCGCCATCGAGCACCGAGACGGTCGAAGCCGTCAGGTAGTCCACCGCGTACACCACGCCCGGAGCATCCACGTTCGCAGCCGAAAGACCGCGGGGCGCACGAGCGCCGGCAGCCACCACGACGGCGTCAAAGTCATCGAGCTCGGCGGCAACCTTGGGATCGTTCACATCGGCATCCAGCTCAAACACAATGCCCAGCTCGCGCATGAGCGCCACGCGACGCTCGACCACGGACTTCTCGAGCTTCATGTTGGGAATGCCGTACATAAGCAGACCGCCTGGACGGTTGTCGCGCTCAAACACTGTCACGCGGGCGCCTCGACGCGCAAGCTCCCATGCTGCCACCAGACCAGCAGGACCGGAGCCCACGACGGCAACCGTGGGCGCGCCCTCCCCTGCCGGCTCAAAGCGACGCGGGCCGCCATTTGCCCACTCATGGTCGCTGATCGCACGCTCGTTGTCATGGATCGTCGTGGGCTGGCCATCGACCGAACCCAGGTTGCACGCGGCCTCGCACAGCGCCGGGCACACGCGACTCGTGAACTCGGGCATGGGAGAGGTGAGCGACAGGCGCTCGGCAGCCTCGTCCCAGCGGCCGCGGTACACCAGCTCATTCCACTCGGGAATCAGGTTATGCAGCGGGCAGCCGCTCGGACGTGCCTTGCCAAAGCTCGCGCCCATCTGGCAAAACGCCACGCCGCACATCATGCAGCGGCTCGCCTGGGCGCGACGTGCATCGTCATCGAGCTCCACGTACAACGGATCAAAATCATGGCTGCGCTCCTCCACGGGACGCAGCTCGTGGGTCACGCGATCGATATCAAGAAAAGCACCGGGCTTACCCATGGCACTTACGCCTCCTTCTTGGTCGAAGCAACAGAGCCGGCAGTCACGGACGCAGCGCCCGCAGCACCGCCCGCAACATCAAAGCGAGCGACATCCGCGGCACTCGCGCGACCGGTCACAATGTCAAACGCCAGCTCCTCGGCCTGCGCATGCGTCTTACCGGCAGCTTCGCCCGCGGCGACAATCGCCAGCACGCGCTCGTACTCGGTCGGAATGACCTTCACAAAGTGCTTGCTCATCGTTTCAAAGCTGTAGAGCAGCTTGATGCCGCGCGGGCTCTGCGTAGCGTCCACGTGCTCCTGGATGAGCTCGCGAATCTGCGCCAGCTCTCCGGCCGTCGGGGCCTTGAGCTCAACGCTCTCGTGGTTCACGCGGGCATTGAGTGTGCCGTACTGGTCAAAGACGTAGGCCACGCCGCCTGTCATGCCGGCGGCAAAATTCTGCCCGACCTCGCCCAGGATGAGCGCCAGACCGCCCGTCATGTACTCGCAGCCATGGTTGCCGCAGCCCTCGACCACCACCGTGGCACCGGAGTTGCGCACGGCAAAACGCTGGCCTGCCAGGCCGTTAATGAAGCCGCGGCCGCTCGTGGCACCAAAGAACGCAACGTTGCCCACGATGATGTTCTCGTCGAACTTGTAGGTCGCATGCGGATTGGGGCGTACCGACACCTCGCCGCCCGAAAGGCCCTTGCCAAAGTAGTCGTTAGCGTCGCCGCACACGTTGAGCGTAATGCCGCGCGGCAGGAAGGCGCCAAAGCTCTGACCGGCCGAACCATCGCAATCGATGGTGATGGAGCCGGCAGGCAGGCCCTCAGGATGCGCCTTGGTCACCGCGTTGCCCAAAATGGTGCCCACGCAGCGGTTGACGTTGGCGATATCGGCGCGGAAGCGAATCGGACGCAGGTGCGCACGGGCATCGGCCGTATAGGGCACAAACAACGTGGAGTCGAGCGTCTTGTCGAGCTCGCTATCCGCGGCCATCTGCGGCAGGAAGTGGCGACCGTCGGCACCCGGAATATGGGCACCGAACTCGCAGGTCGCGCTCGCCAGCACGGGCGACAGATCGAGCAGGTTTGCTTTGCGGTTACCCGGGACCTCGATCTGGCGCAAGCACTCGGGATGGCCGACCATCTCGTCGACAGTGCGGAAGCCCAGGCTCGCCATGACCTCGCGCAGCTGCTCGGCAACAAAGAGCATAAAGTGCTCAACGTGCTCGGGCTTGCCGCGGAAGCCGCGGCGCAGGCGGCAGTTTTGCGTAGCGATACCGGCCGGGCAGGTGTCCTGCTGACAGTCGCGCTGCATGAGGCAGCCCATCGAGATGAGCGGCATGGTCGCAAAGCCAAACTCCTCGGCACCCAGTAAGCAGGCGACGGCAACATCGGTGCCGTCCATGAGCTTGCCGTCGGCCTCGAGCACCACGCGCGAGCGCAGACCGTTTTGCAGCAGCGTCTGCTGGGCCTCGGCAAGGCCAAGCTCCAGCGGCAGACCCGCGTGCCAGATAGAGTCGCGCGCAGCGGCACCCGAGCCGCCATTATGGCCGCTGATCAAGATCTTGTCGGCAGCACCCTTGGCCACACCGGTGGCGATGGTGCCGACGCCGGCCTCGCTGACCAGCTTGACCGACACGCGTGCGCCGGGGTTGGCGTTCTTAAGGTCAAAGATCAGCTCTGCCAGGTCCTCGATAGAGTAAATATCGTGGTGCGGCGGAGGCGAGATCAGGCCGATGCCGGGCGTGGACTGACGGACCTCGGCGATCCAGGGGTAGACCTTCTTGCCGGGCAGGTGGCCACCCTCGCCGGGCTTGGCGCCCTGGGCCATCTTGATCTGAATCTCGAAGGCGCTGCACAGGTAGCGGCTCGTCACGCCAAAGCGCGCACTTGCCACCTGCTTGATGGCGGAGTTCTTGGAGTCGCCGTTAGCCAGCGGGGTCTCGCGACGCGGGTCCTCACCGCCCTCGCCGGAGTTGGAACGGCCGTGCAGGCGGTTCATGGCGATGGCCATGCACTCGTGTGCCTCTTTGCTGATGGAGCCGTACGACATGGCGCCGGTGTTAAAGCGGCGGACGATGTTGAGCGCGGGCTCGACCTCGTCGAGTGCCACCGGAGTGCGGCCGCTGGCATCAAAGTCCAACAGGTCGCGCAGGCGCACGGCGCGGCCGATGCGGTGCAGGCGGGCGCTGTACTCCTTAAAGGTGTCGTAGCTGTCCTCACGGCAGGCGGTCTGCAGCAAGTAGACAGTCTGCGGATCGATGAGGTGATCCTCGCCGCCGAGCGGACGCCACTTGGTCAGACCCAGCGTGGGCAGCTGATCGGGAGCCGGGCTCTTAAGGATAGCGAGCGCGGCGTCGTAGCGCTCGTTTTGCTCGCGCTCGACGTCCTCGACACCCATACCGCCCACACGGCTCACCGTGCCGGCGAAGTACGCGTTGACGAACTCCGGCGTAAAGCCCACGGCCTCGAAGATCTGCGCCGAATGGTAGCTCTGCACCGTGGAGATGCCCATCTTGGACATGATGGAGACGATGCCGGCGGTCGCAGCCTTGTTGTAGTTGGCGATGCCCTGCTCGGCCGTCACGTCCAAGTCGCCGCGTGCCGCCAGATCGCGGATGCACGCATGTGCGTTATACGGATAGATACCACTCGCGGAGTAGCCCACCAGTGCCGCAAAGTCATGCGGGGACACGGCGTCGCCGCACTCCACCACGATGTCGGCAAAGGTGCGCACGCCGGCGCGGATCAGGTGGTTGTGCACGCAGCCCACGGCGAGCAGCGACGGCACGGGCACCTCGCCCGCCGCGGCACGATCGCTCAGCACCACGATGTTCACGCCGTCGCGGACCGCAGCCTCAACGTCCTCTGCAAGCTGCTTGAGCGCAGCCTGCAGCGCGCCCTCGCCGGCATCGTGGCGGTACACGGCACGGAAACGGCGGGTCTTAAAGCCCACGCGGTCGATGGCGCAGATACGCTCGAACTCCTCCTCGTTGAGCAACGGGCGCTCCAAGCGAACCAGCTGGCAGGCCGTGCGGGAGTCCTCGAGCAGGTTGCCGTGGTTGCCCAGGTAGAGCGTGGTCGAGGTGACCATATGCTCGCGAAGGGCGTCGATGGGCGGGTTCGTGACCTGAGCGAACAGCTGATAGAAATAGTCGTAGAAGGAGCGCGTCTTCTTGGACAGGCAGGCCAGCGGCGCATCGATGCCCATCGAGGCGAGCGGCGCCTTGCCCTGCTGGGCCATGGGACGCACGACCTCGTCAACATCATCCCAGTGATACCCGAGCTTGGCCATGCGCACGGCGGCGGGCACCTCGGCGTCCTCGGCGGGCGTCGCCGCGGCAGGCCTATCGAGCGCGTCGACGGTCAGCGTCTCCTCGGCAATCCAATCACGGTAGGGCTTT
>ERZ1031020.396-NODE-396-length-17003-cov-3.407069_pt1 | contig 17003 bp, 12 predicted proteins | sample MGYA00517109_ERZ1031020 | MGnify/ENA primary metagenome ERZ1031020 (study PRJEB33719, sample SAMN04261270) | wastewater metagenome | biome: rural village; feature: human; material: feces | host: Homo sapiens | place: El Salvador | collected 2013-01-07 ... | reverse complement strand
CTTTGCGAGGAAGAGCCTAAAGTTGAGAAACGTATGATGTTGGAGGGGACAATGTCATCCGGTGAAAAAGATCTGGCGGTAAATGATATCGTCCTGACAAGAGAAGGGAATCTTCGTATTGTTCAGTTTAATGTATATGTGAATGGGACATTGTTGAATACATATCAGGCAGACGGTGTGATCATCTGTACACCGACGGGAAGTACAGGATATAATCTTTCCGCAGGTGGGCCGGTGGTAGAGCCAACAGCAAGTCTGATAGTTATCACTCCAATCTGTTCCCATGCACTTAACACGAGCAGTGTGGTGCTTTCAGCAGAGGATGATGTTGAAGTTGAGATTTGCGAGGGCCGTTATGGAAGGCAGGAGAAAGTAGCTTTATGTTATGACGGCGCTGTACAGAGACAATTGGTTAGCGGAGACAGAGTGAAGATCAGAAAATCAGATGCCAAAGCGCATCTTGTAAAATTAAGTGAAGAAAGTTTTATGATAACAATGCGCGAGAAGATGAAAGGAAATTAATACTATGAAAGTGAGCCGACATGCAAAGATAATTGAATTGATCAGTCAGTATGACATAGAGACGCAGGAGGAACTGGCAGAATATCTGAATAATGCCGGCTTCAAGGTCACACAGGCAACTGTCTCCAGAGATATCAGAGATCTGAAGCTGACAAAGTTGTCTGTAAACGGTGGGCGTCAGAAGTATATTGTCCATAGACAGGAAGATGACGGAATCAACGAAAAATATATCCGTGTGCTTTGTGACGGATTTGTTTCCATGGATATGGCACAGAATATCCTTGTGATCAAAACAGTTGCCGGAATGGCAATGGCGGTTGCTGCTGCAGTAGATGCAATGAAATGGAATGAAGTGGTCGGATGTATTGCGGGAGATGACACGATCATGTGCGCAATTCGTACAGTTGAAGATACAGCTGTAGTAATGGAGAATATAAGGAAATTGGTTTCAAGGAAAGCATAGGTGATATATGTTACAGAATCTGTATGTGAAAAATCTTGCTTTGATTGATGAAACAGAAGTAGAGTTTGGGGAAGGATTGAATATTCTGACCGGTGAAACCGGAGCAGGAAAGTCAATCCTTCTTGGCTCTGTTACGCTTGCACTGGGTGAAAAATACAATGCACAGATGCTTCGAAACGGGGCAAAAAGCGGATTGGTAGAACTTACTTTTCACATCAAAGAAGAAAAGATTTTAAAGAAGCTGGAGGCCTTGGACATTTATCCGGAAGACGGATATCTGACATTGAGCCGCCGCCTTTTAGAAGGCCGAAGTGTCAGTAAGATTAACGGAGAGACAGTGAATATGAGCGTCCTTAAAGATGTAGCCAGTCTTTTGATCGATATTCATGGACAGCATGATAATCAGACATTGCTTCATCGAAAGAATCATTTAACACTGCTTGATCTTTATGGGAAAGAACAGACGGATCCGTTAAAAGAAAAAATGGCTTCCTGCTATCAGGAATGGAAGGCAGTATGTAAGAAGGTGGAACAATCTTCGCTGGATGAAGAGAGCCGAAGAAGAGAACTTTCTCTTGCTGAATTTGAAGTGAATGAGATTGAAGAAGCAGCTCTTAAAGAAGGTGAAGATGAACTTTTAGAAGAACAGTATCGCAAGATGACAGATAGCAGAAAACTCACAGAAGGAGTTGCAGAAGCGTATCAGTATACTGCAGAGGACGAACGTGGAAATGCAAGTGATTACTTAAGCCGTGCAATCCGAAGCCTTCAGGAAGCAGCATCTTTTGATGAAAAGGGAAGCCAGCTTTATGATCAGATCGTGGAGATCGATAGTCTGCTGAATGATTTCAACCGGGATCTGGCAGAATATGCAAAGAGTTTTGAATATTCGGAAGAAGAGTTTTCAGAAGTTGAGTCCCGCCTGAATGAAGTGAATCATCTAAAGGCAAAATATGGAAACACTGTCAGTGATATCCTTGCATATTGTGAGGAAAAAAGACAGAGACTATCGGAACTGGAAGATTACGATTCTTTTATGCAGGAACTTTTGGAGAAACAGAAAAAGGCAGAAAAGCAGATGGAAAAGGCTGCGATGGAACTGCATGAAGTGCGTGAACAAAACGCAGTTAAATTTGCCGAGGAAATTGTTCATCAGATGTCGGAACTGAATTTCCTGGATGCACGTTTTGAAATTCGTTTGACAGAAGCAAAAAGTTATTCTGCACAAGGAAAAGATGATGCAGAGTTTTATCTGTCGGTTAATCCGGGAGAACCTGTGCGTCCACTGGGGGATGTCGCATCCGGAGGAGAGCTATCTCGTATTATGCTTGCAATCAAGACTGTACTTGCAGATGAAGAAGATACACCGACTTTGATATTTGATGAGATTGATAGTGGAATATCAGGAATCACAGCAGGTCGTGTAGGAGAGAGACTGCAGTTGATCGGAAAGAGCCGTCAGGTAATTTGTATTACACATCTTTCACAGATCGCAGCAGCAGCTGATGTTCATTTTTGTATTCATAAAGAGGCAGAAGATAATTCTGTGAGAACACAGATCGAGAGACTTGATCAGGAAGACTCTGTTGCAGAGCTTGCAAGACTTCTTGGGGGAGCAAATGTGACAGATGGAATCATAGACAGTGCCAGAGAAATGAAAGAACTGGCAAAAAGAGAAAAATAATACCAGTGTGAAAAGAAGAAGATCCACACATACTAAGAGCAGATGCAAACAGCATCTGCTTTTAATATTTGCAAGAGAGGAGTGTGGATCATGAAAGAACGCAGGAAAAGGAATATGAGCAGGACAGGTCTGTTGTTTATGTTCTGCTTATTGATGTTATGTGGCTGTGCACAGATTACAGGATTTATGGAAAATACGGAAGTCAGTGGCCGGGAAGTGGAAAGTCTGGCTGCGGAAAAGGAAGACGATACGGTTCTACTTGGAGGAATGCCGGTTGGAATTTATATGGAAACGGATGGTGTACTGGTTTTAGACACGGAGAAAATGACGGGGATGGATGGAAAGGAATATACACCTGCACAGGGTGTAGTGAGTTCCGGTGATTATATTACGGAAGTGAATCACCAGAAGATAGAGGGAAAAAAACAGTTGATGGATCTGGTGGAACATCTGGATGGAGAGAAGGTCCTTCTGACAGTCAGACGCGAAAATACGATATTAGAAAAGAAATTGACTCCTGTGCAGATTTCAAAAGGAAATTATCGACTTGGAATCTGGGTGAGAGATAATGTACAGGGACTTGGGACGATCACATTTTTGACAAAAAATAACAGGTTCGCAGCACTGGGACATGGTATTCATGATATTGATACAAGTACACTTCTTACGATCAAAAGAGGAACGCTTTATAGAACCAGTATTCAGAAAGTGCAAAAGGGAAGCAAAGGGAATCCCGGAACAATGGAAGGGATTATTGTTTATAATCGGTTTCATCAGCTTGGAGTGATCGAGAAAAATACGGATGCAGGTATTTATGGAGAATTAAATTCAGACAGAAGCTGGATAGGAGAGGAAGTTCCGATACAGGTAGCAAAAAAAGAGGAAATAAAGACGGGGGAGGCAAGGATTCGCTGCTACATTGATGGTGAGGTGAAAGAATACACAATCTGTATAACACAAATTGACAAAGAATCCGACCAGGTGAACAAAGGAATGGTAATTCAGGTGACAGATACGGAATTGCTGGAAAAGACAGGGGGCATTATTCAGGGAATGAGCGGGAGTCCCATCATTCAGAATGGAAAACTGATCGGAGCTGTGACACATGTGTTTGTACAGGATTCGACAAAAGGATACGGTATTTTTATTGAAAATATGTTGAAAGAGGAAGAATCGTGAAAAGGGTCGAAAAGGATGTCGAAATACTACTGCAAGATTTTCTTGAATACGACAAAAAAGCTGGAATATAATACACGAGTGGTGTAACAAGACAAACGTTCTCAGAAAAAGGAGAGAAGAAGATGGAACATTTGAAAATAGCCATTGCTGATGATAACCAGAAAATTTTGGATCTTTTGGATCGTGTGATCGGGATGGAAAAAGACATGAATCTGGTCGGAAAGGCGAAAAATGGTGAAGAGATGTGTCAGATCATCAAAGATAAACAGCCGGATGTTGTTCTTCTCGACCTGATTATGCCGAAAATGGATGGATTGACGGTCATGGATCGGATCAATCATGACAAAACTGTCAGCAAGCATCCGTATTTTATCGTAATCACAGCAGTTGGACAAGAAAAGATTACAGAAGATGCTTTTAATAAAGGTGCAAATTACTATATGATGAAACCGTTTCAAAATGAGATGTTGTTAGAACGAATCCGAAGTGCGGGGCGGATGTCACACGGTATGGAAACAAGAAACTCTGAGGCGGCAGCTGAAAACAGAGGAGAAAGTCTGGAGACACGAGTGACAAATATGCTGCATGAAATCGGAATACCGGCTCATATTAAGGGGTATCATTATCTGAGGGATGCGATTATGATGGCTGTAGATGATATGGATGTGCTCAATGCGATCACAAAGATCCTGTATCCAACCGTTGCAAAGAAGTATCAGACAACATCAAGCAGAGTAGAACGTGCGATCCGACATGCGATTGAAGTGGCATGGAGCAGAGGAAAGCTGGACACTCTGGATGAACTTTTTGGGTATACGGTAAGCAATGGAAAAGGGAAACCGACAAATTCTGAATTTATTGCTCTGATCGCAGATACAATACAATTGGAATACAGACATGGGAAATAAGAAGTAAAATACAATGAGAAATCCTTTGCATTATGATAAAAATGCGGTATAATATTTTATAAGTAATTGCCGAAAGAGGGCAAGTGAAAGTGGAGGATCTAAGTATGAAAAACATTTTGTTCGCTTCATCAGAATGTGTACCATTTATAAAGACCGGGGGTCTTGCTGACGTTGTAGGTTCACTTCCAAAAGATTTTGATAAAGAGAAATATGACTGCCGTGTAGTTTTACCTAAGTACATGTGTATGAAACAGGAGTGGGTAGAGCGCCTGGAGTATATCACAAACTTCTACATGGATTTTGCAGGAGAGGATCGCTATGTCGGAATCTTTAAGACAGAATTAAATGGAGTTACATTTTATTTTATTGATAATGAATTTTATTTTTCAGGATTTGCTCCATATGATGGAGATCCGAAGTGGAATATTGAAAAATTCTCTTTCTTCTGTAAGGCAGTTTTAAGTATTCTTCCGGTTATTGGGTTCCGTCCAGATTTGATTCACTGTCATGACTGGCAGACAGGTCTGATTCCAGTATATCTGGATAATTTCCGTTTCTTTGGAGAATATTACAGAGGAATCAAGACAGTTATGACAATACATAACCTGAAGTTCCAGGGGGTATGGGATACAAAGACTGTACAGGGAATCACAGGACTTCCGGATTATTATTTCGTTCCGGATAAGCTTGAGGCATACAAAGATGCTAATATGCTCAAAGGTGGTATTGTTTATGCAGATAAGGTGACAACAGTAAGTCACAGCTATGCAGAAGAGATCAAGACACCGTTCTATGGAGAAGGTCTTGACGGACTGATGGCAGCAAGATCAAATGATCTTTGCGGTATTGTGAATGGTCTGGATTACAATGACTGGAATCCGGATACAGATTATAGAATCGCAAAGACATTTAACGTTGAGAATTTCCGGAAAAACAAACCGGTGAATAAGGCTGCTCTTCAGGAAGAACTTGGACTGGATAAAGACAATCATGTAATGTTGATCGGAATCGTTTCCCGTCTGACAGACCAGAAAGGATTTGATCTGATCGATTATATGATGGATGAGATGTGTCAGGATGCAGTACAGATTGCAGTACTTGGAACAGGAGATCCGAAATATGAGAATATGTTCCGTCACTTTGCATGGAAGTATGCAGGAAAGGTTTCAGCGAATATTTTCTATTCCGATGATCTTTCTCACAGACTTTATGCCGGATGTGATGCATTTCTTATGCCATCCTTATTCGAACCATGCGGACTTAGCCAGCTGATGAGTCTGAGATACGGAACACTTCCGATCGTTCGTGAGACAGGAGGATTGAAAGATACTGTAGAACCGTACAATGAGTTTGAGAAGACAGGTACAGGATTCAGTTTCTCCAATTATAATGCACATGAGATGCTGAACACCGTACGTTATGCAGAAAGAATTTATTATGATAAGAAGCGTGACTGGAACAAGATGATCGAGCGCGCGATGGCTCAGGATTTCTCGTGGATGAATTCTGCAAGACAGTATGAAGATCTGTACAGAAGTCTGATCGGAGAATAAGAATTATAAGAAGTAACAAAGAAGTAATACAAGAGTAACACAAGAGCAAGGAGTAACAGACCCGATGAAAATTATTGACAAACTGAACCAGAAAGGCATCCACATTTCTTTTGAGGTGTTTCCGCCGAAGACAGATGCAGGATTTGACAAAGTATTATCAGCAACAGATGAGATTGCCAAACTGAACCCATCTTATATCAGCGTAACCTATGGAGCCGGTGGCGGAACAAGCAAGAACACAGCGAAGATCGCATCCCATATTAAGGATGATCTCGGAGTGATGAGTCTTGCACATCTGACATGTGCTTCATCCACAAAAGAAGAAGTTGGAGAGGTAATTGAAAACCTGAAGGCTCATGGAATCGAGAATATTCTCGCTTTACGAGGAGATATTCCGGAAGGCATGACATTCCCTGATGGAGATCGATTCCATTATGCTTATGAACTGGTACAGGAAATCAAGAAACATGGGGATTTCTGTATTGGTGCAGCATGTTATCCGGAAGGACATGTGGAGCAGGAACATAAAGAGGATGATATCCGTTACCTGAAACAGAAGGTAGACAGTGGAGTTGATTTCCTTACAACACAGATGTTCTTTGATAATGATATCCATTATAATTTCCTGTACAGAATCAGAGAAGCAGGGATCACAGTTCCGGTTCTGCCGGGAATCATGCCGATTACCAGTGCTGCTCAGATGAAGCGAAGCCAGGAACTTTCCGGAACAGTATTTCCGAGAAGATTTCTTGCAATATTAGATCGCTTCGGAAGTTCTCCGGAGGCGATGAAGCAGGCAGGAATTGCCTATGCAACAGATCAGATTATTGATCTTCTTGCGAACGGTGTGAACAATATTCATATTTATTCTATGAATAAGCCGGAAATTGCAGTAGCAATTATGAATAATCTTTCCGAGATTATCAAGTGTTAAGAAAGTGGATGACCAGATGATAGAGACAGAGAAGAGAGTACGTGAAGCAGTTCGTTATCTGGGATTTGGAAGAAATGAGGCAGATGAGCGAACCTTGGAACTGATCCAACAGTCTTTCAAAGACCTGGAACAGGAAGCAGGGCCTAAGTCCATCTGCCAAATTTTTGATTTAAATCATACAGAAGACGGAAGACTGGTTATTGGACAGATGGAGATTCAAAGTAAGAGTCTGAGTAGAAATCTGAAAGGATGCCGTCAGGTTGTTCTTTTTGGAGCAACACTTGGCGCCGGAGTTGACCGGCTGATGCGCAGGATTTCTTTGACAGATATGGCAAGAGCAGTTATTTTGCAGTCTTGTGCAGCAGCAATGTTAGAAGAATATTGTGATGAGTGTCAGAAGAAGATTGCGGCAGAGCTTGAAGAAGAACATTTGTATTTAAGACCGAGATTCAGCCCTGGATATGGAGATTTTGATATCTGTTATCAGGAACCGGTCGTACGAATGTTGAATTGTGCAAAGACAATCGGGTTGACTTTGACAGACAGCTTTATGATGACACCAACAAAGTCGGTAACAGCAGTAATTGGAATCAGTACACAGAAGGACAGATGTCCAATCTCAGGATGTGAGGTCTGTACAAAAAAAGATTGTGAATACCGACGGTAAGCAAGAGATAAGAGAGGAAGGATTGATACAAGAAGATGATACGAGAACGCCTGGGAAAAGAGTTATTATATTTTGACGGCGGAATGGGAACCTTGCTTCAGGCAAAGGGACTTCAGCCGGGAGTGTTACCGGAGACATGGAATGTTACACATGCGGATGAGATCAAAAACATTCACAAACAATATATTTCAGCAGGAAGTGATATTGTACTTGCGAACACATTTGGAGCGAATGCATTGAAATTCCATTGCGATGATTTTCCATTGGAAGAAATTATCCGTCTTGCAATCAGACATGTGAAGGATGCGGCTGAAGAGGCAAGTGGTGGAAGAAGAATCTACACAGCACTGGATGTCGGACCGACAGGAAAGCTTTTAAAACCGATGGGTGATCTGGACTTCGAGACAGCATATGAGACATTCAAAGAAGTTATGATCCTCGGAGAGAAAGCCGGTGCGGATCTGATCCATATTGAGACCATGAGTGACACTTATGAACTGAAGGCAGCAGTACTTGCGGCGAAAGAGAATACATCTCTTCCGGTTTTCGCTACAACGATTTTTGACGAGCGTGGAAAGCTTCTGACCGGAGCAGATGTTCCGTCTGTTGTGGCAATGCTTGAAGGATTAAGGATTGATGCTCTTGGAATCAACTGTGGAATGGGACCGGAGCAGATGCTGCCGATCCTGGAGCAGATCATGAAGTACTCTTCTGTGCCTGTGATCGTCAAACCGAATGCAGGTCTTCCTAAGCAGAAAGACGGAGAAACTTATTATGATGTTTCTCCGGAAGAATTTGCTTCTGTTATGCGTCATGTAGTTGATCTTGGGGCAGCTGTGATCGGAGGATGCTGCGGAACAACGCCTGCACATATTGCAGAGATGGTGAAGCAGTGTAAAGACATTCCGGTGAAGCCGATTGAGAAGAAAAGTTATACTGTAGTATCTTCTTATGGACAGAGTGTGTTCCTTGGAAGCGGATCAAAGATTATTGGTGAGCGTATTAATCCAACCGGAAAGAAACGCTTTAAACAGGCGCTTAAGGAACATGATCTTGATTATATTTTAAAAGAAGGAATTGCACAGCAGGATAACGGTGCACATATTCTGGATGTTAACGTAGGACTTCCGGATATTGACGAGCCGACATTGATGAAGGAAGTTGTTCAGGAACTTCAGAGTGTGACAAATCTTCCACTTCAGATTGATACGGTTGATACGGTTGCGATGGAGAATGCACTTCGCATTTACAATGGTAAGGCGATGGTCAATTCAGTCAGTGGAAAGCAGGAGTCAATGGATGCAGTGTTTCCACTGATCCGGAAGTATGGCGGTGTTGTGATCGGCCTGGCACTTGATGAAGACGGAATCCCGGCAACAGCCGAGGGACGTGTACAGATTGCAAAGAAGATTATCGCAGAGGCAGCAAAATACGGTATCGAGAAGAAAGATATTGTAATTGATGCCCTGGCAATGACGATCAGTTCAGAACCGGAAGGAGCAAAGGTGACACTTGAGACACTTCGCAGACTTCGTGACGAAGTTGGTGTGTGTACTGTGCTTGGTGTATCAAATATTTCTTTCGGTCTCCCAAGCAGACCGATTGTAAACTCCATCTTTTATACGATGGCAATGCAGAATGGTCTGAGCGTTGGAATTATCAATCCGAACTCAGAGGATATGATGAAGGCATGGTATGCATACCATGCGTTAATGAATCTGGACAGCAACTGTGAGAATTATATTAATAAATATGCACAGCAGCCGGGAACAGCTCCGGTTTCCGCAACAGGTTCAGCTCACAAGATGACACTGAAAAGTGCAATTGAAAGAGGGCTTCGTGAAGAGGCGAACAGCATTACATCTGAGATGATTCAGGAGAAAGATGGTCTGGAAATCATTAACGAAGAGCTGATCCCGGCACTGAATACGGTAGGTGAAGGATTTGAGAAGGGAACAGTCTTTTTGCCTCAGCTACTGATGAGTGCTGAAGCGGCCAAGACAGCATTTGCGGTGCTTAAAGAGAAAATGGATAGCAGCGGAGAAGTTCAGGAGAAGAAAGGAAAGATCATTCTTGCTACAGTAAAAGGGGATATCCATGATATCGGTAAAAATATCGTGAAGGTTCTGCTTGAAAACTATAGCTTTGATGTGATCGATCTTGGAAAGGATGTTCCGCCGGAGACAATTGTTGACACAGTACTTGAACAGGATATTCATCTGGTAGGATTAAGTGCTTTGATGACAACAACTGTCGTAAGTATGGAAGAGACGATCAGACAGCTTAGAGAGAAAGCTCCGCATTGTCTTGTGATGGTAGGAGGCGCTGTACTGAATCAGGACTACGCAGATATGATAGGAGCTGATTTCTATGGCAAAGATGCCATGCAGTCGGTTCATTATGCACAGAGAGTTTTTGGAACTGAAGAATAGGAGGAGATCAAAAATGAGAGGATTACAGACACCGGTTCGTGCAATTCGAAGACAGGTATTTACAGAAGTTGCCAAGCTTGGATTTAAAGCAAATGCAGAGACATTGGTAGCAGATATGGAAGCAATTCCATATGAAATCGTAGGAGAAGATTCAGAAGTAAAATACCGTGAGAGTATTTATCGTGCAAGAGCAGTCGTAAGAGAAAGACTTCGTCTTGCGATGGGACTTTCCCTTCGTCCGGAGAATAAGCCGGTCCACTTGACAGCGGGGGTTGAGGCAAGTAATATTTCTGAGAAATATTATGAGCCGCCGCTGATGCAGGTGATTCCGTCTGGATGCGAGAGCTGTGAGGAGAATAAATACGAGGTCAGCAATGTATGTAAGGGCTGCCTTGCACATCCTTGTCAGGAAGTCTGTCCGAGGGGCGCTATTTCCATGGTGAATGGAAAATCCTTTATTGATCAGGATAAATGTATCAAGTGTGGAAAGTGTAAATCTGTCTGTCCATACGATGCGATTGCCAAGAAAGAACGCCCTTGCAAGAAAGCATGTGGAGTGAATGCAATCACATCGGATAAATTAGGACGTGCTTATATTGATGCTGACAAATGTGTTTCCTGCGGAATGTGTATGGTAAGCTGCCCGTTTGGCGCGATTTCTGATAAGTCTCAGATCTTCCAGCTGGCACGTGCACTTTCAGAAGGAGAAGAGATCGTAGCTGAGGTGGCACCGGCATTTGTAGGTCAGTTTGGACCGAATATTAATGTGAGAAATTTCAAGGCAGCTTTGGGAGAATTAGGATTTTCAGAGACATATGAGGTTGCTCTCGGAGCAGATATCGGGGCAATTGCGGAAGCACATCATTATGTGAATAAAGTGACAACCGGTGAACTTCCATTTCTTCTGACATCCTGTTGTCCATCCTGGGCAATGCTTGCGAAGAAGTTCTTCCCGGATCTGATCGATCAGATCTCACAGGAACTGACTCCGATGGTTGCAACAGCACGAACAATCAAACAGGAACATCCGAATGCGAAGGTTGTATTTATCGGACCTTGTGCAGCAAAGAAGCTGGAAGCTTCCAGACGTACTGTGAGAAGTGATGTGGATTTCGTTGTTACATTTGAAGAATTGCAGGCAATGTTTGATGCGAAGGGAATTGATCTGACAGCTTATGAGGCAGAGTCTTCTTTCCATGATGCGACAGGAGCCGGACGTGGATACGCCTGTGCAGGAGGAGTTGCAAAGGCAATCGAAGAATGTATTAACGAGTATTACCCTGGAACGCAGGTTAATATTGAACATGCGGAAGGTCTGGCAGAATGTAAGAAGATCCTGACACTTGCCAAAGCCGGAAGAATGAACGGATGTCTGATCGAGGGTATGGGATGTCCTGGCGGATGTATTGCAGGAGCGGGAACGAATATTCCAATCCCGACTGCGAAGAAGGATGTCGCAGCTTATGTCAAAAACTCAAGCAGAGCACTTCCACCGAAAGAACTGGAAGAAATTGAACTGAAATAAGTAAATATAAGGATAATAACCGGCCTCCGCTTTACAAACGGAGGCTGTTGTGGTATATTACAAAATAGGCTTTTTATGAGCGAAAGAGGAGGATGGATGTATGCAGCCATACGGAGTAAACCAATTAAGAAAAATGTTTTTGGAGTTCTTTGAGAGCAAGGGACATCTTGCAATGAAGAGCTTTTCTTTAGTGCCACATAATGATAAGAGTCTTCTCCTGATTAATTCAGGAATGGCTCCGCTGAAACCATATTTCACAGGACAGGAGATCCCGCCGAGAAGAAGAGTGACAACATGTCAGAAATGTATTCGTACAGGAGATATCGAGAATGTCGGTAAGACAGCACGTCACGGTACATTCTTTGAGATGCTTGGAAACTTCTCTTTTGGAGATTATTTCAAGAATGAAGCAATCGAGTGGTCCTGGGAGTTCCTTACAGAAGTTGTGGGACTTGATCCGAACAGCTTATATCCTTCAATATACGAAGATGATGATGAAGCGTTCGAAATCTGGAATAAGAAGATGGGAATTCCGGCAGAGCGTATCTTCCGTTTTGGTAAGGAAGATAACTTCTGGGAGCATGGTTCAGGTCCATGTGGTCCGTGTTCTGAGATCTACTATGACCGTGGAGAAAAATACGGATGTGGAGAACCGGGATGTACAGTAGGGTGTGAGTGTGACCGTTACATGGAGATCTGGAATAACGTATTCAGCCAGTTCAACAATGACGGACACGGCAACTATACAGACCTGATCCAGAAGAACATTGATACAGGTATGGGACTTGAGCGTCTTGCCTGCATCGTACAGGATGTAGATTCCATGTTTGATATCGATACAATGAAAGCACTGAGAGATCATGTATGTAATCTCTCCGGCAAGCAGTACGGAACAGATCATGAGACAGATGTTTCTCTGCGTGTTGTTACAGACCATATTCGTTCCGTAACATTTATGGTTTCTGATGGTATCTTACCTTCTAACAGCGGTCGTGGATATGTTCTCCGCCGTCTGTTAAGACGTGCATGCCGTCACGGAAAGCTGCTCGGAATTGACGGAGCATTCCTTGTAGAGCTTGCAACAACCGTAATTGAAGGCTCCAAGGATGGATATCCGGAGCTGGAAGAGAAGAAAGAGTTTATCTTTAATGTAATTGCGAAAGAAGAAGCGAACTTCAATAAGACAATCGATCAGGGACTTGCAATCCTTGCAGATATGGAAGCTGAGATGGAGAAGAATGGAGAGAAAGTTCTTTCCGGAGAGAATGCATTTAAGCTTTATGATACTTATGGATTCCCAATCGATCTGACAAGTGAGATCCTGGAAGAAAAGGGACTGACTTATGACGAGGAAGGATTCAAGAAAGCACAAGAAGAACAGCGTGCGAAATCAGAAGGAACATTCGGAACTCATTCGTATACAGGAAAAGAAGTTTCTGTATACGATCAGCTGGATGCAGCACTTGAGACAGAATTTGTCGGATATGACAATCTGACATTTGATTCTAAGGTTACAGCTCTTACAACAGAGACAGAAGTTGTTGATGCACTTTCTGACGGAGAAAAGGGAACAATCATCGTTGAGCAGACTCCATTCTATGCAACAATGGGTGGACAGGAAGCTGATAAAGGTGTGATCCGTACAGCCGATGGAGAGTTTGTTGTAGAAGATTGTATTCACCTTGCAGGAACAAAGGTTGGACATGTAGGACATGTTGTAAAAGGAATGATCAAGATTGGTGATGCGGTAACTCTTGAAGTTGACGCAAAGAACCGTGCACTTACAGAAAGAAACCACAGTGCAACACATCTGCTTCAGAAAGCACTTCGTACAGTACTTGGAAGCCATGTAGAGCAGGCAGGATCTTTTGTAAATGCAGACAGACTTCGTTTCGACTTTACACATTTCTCAGCAGTAACACCTGAGGAACTGAAGAAGGTTGAAGAAATTGTGAATGAGCAGATCACAAATGCCCTCGCAGTTGTGACAAAGAACCTTCCAATCGAGGAAGCAAGAAAGACAGGAGCACAGGCTCTGTTTGGTGAGAAATACGGTGATGTTGTACGTGTCGTAGATATGAGCGGATTCTCCGTTGAATTCTGTGGTGGTACACATGTCAAGAATACATCAGAGATTACAGCACTGAAGATTATTTCTGAAAGTGGTGTAGCAGCAGGTGTTCGTCGTATTGAAGCCCTGACATCTGAAGGACTTATGAACTACTATGCTGAGATGGAGCGTCTTCTCAAAGAAGCAGCACAGCTTGTAAAAGCAACTCCGGAGAATCTTGCAGAGAAGATCACACATCTTCAGGCAGAGAACAAGTCTCTGAAGGGAGAAGTTGAGAGTCTTAAGAGCAAGATGGCTCAGAGCGCAGCAGGAGACATCCTTGACCAGGTGAAAGAAGTAAAAGGTGTGAAGCTTCTTGCAGCACAGCTTGACGGTGTTGATATGAATGGACTTCGTGACCTTGGAGACCAGCTCAAAGAGAAGCTTGGCGAAGGTGTGGTTGTACTTGCATCAGGAAATGACGGAAAAGTAAGCCTGATGGCTACAGCAACAGACGGAGCAATGAAGCAGGGAGCACATGCCGGAAATCTTGTGAAAGCAATCGCAGGTCTTGTTGGCGGAGGCGGCGGTGGTCGTCCGAACATGGCTCAGGCAGGTGGAAAGAACCCAGCAGGAATCCCGGATGCACTTGCAAAAGCAGAAGAAGCACTGGCTGATCAGATTAAATAAAGTCATTGTAAAGAGAATCTGTCTGTGGCAGATTCTCTTTTGGGTAGAAGCGAGAAAAAAGTATAAAAAAATCAGTAAAAATCATAAAAGCAGTTGACGTTTTGAAAAAATATGTTATAATAATATCCAGTGCAATAAATATACCCGAACAGTCGTATGATGCACAATACAAGGCTGGAGGGGAGGTTAGGTGTGAGACTATGTCAAATGTAATCGTTAAAGAAAACGAAACGTTAGATAGCGCCTTACGCAGATTCAAGAGAAACTGTGCAAAGGCTGGTATTCAGCAGGAGATTCGTAAGAGAGAGCACTACGAGAAACCAAGCGTTAGACGTAAAAAGAAATCTGAAGCTGCTAGAAAACGTAAATATAACTAATATGTGCAAATGGACAGAGTACTGGAAACAGTACTCTGTTTTTTGATATTCGTACAGAGTCAGGCAGTCATAGATAGACAAAGAGGCGTTATGCTTGCATAAAAGCCTCTTTGTCTATCTATGGCTATGTGGCGGATACGCCACAGCGATAAAAAGCGAAGCATTTTAGAGCTGCCTGGCTCAAAAAGGGGAATGTGTAGGAACACCGGAAAGGAGCGTTATACTTGCATAAAAACCACCATTTTCCTATCTGTTTACTCGACATATAACCTTAAATATGCTGAAAATTGCAATTTGATACATTAGTTCATGCAGTTTTATCAACTTAAAGTGATAAAACTTTAAAATAATGCAATTAATGATTGACAATCTTTCATTTAGCTTATAAAATAAACGAGTAGACAACGGTGTCTGGGGTAACAGATTGCTTGTCAGTCTGTTTTTCTTGTTTTAGAAAAGACATTAGTTGACGAAAGATACAATAGTATCAGGGAGATACGAATCCCAATCTATTTATTCTAGGAGGTAATTAAGATGTCATACGTTGATGAAGTGATTGATTTAGTTGTAAAGAAGAATCCTGCTGAGCCGGAATTCCATCAGGCAGTAAAAGAGGTACTGGAGTCTCTTCGTGTTGTGATTGAAGCAAATGAAGAAAAATTCCGTAAAGAAGCTCTTCTTGAGAGACTGGTAGAGCCTGAGAGACAGTTTAAGTTCCGTGTACCGTGGGTAGATGACAAGGGTCAGGTACAGGTTAACACAGGATACCGTGTACAGTTCAACAGTGCAATTGGACCGTACAAGGGAGGTCTTCGTCTTCATCCATCTGTAAACCTTGGTATTATCAAATTCCTCGGTTTTGAGCAGATTTTCAAAAACTCTCTTACAGGACTTCCAATCGGTGGTGGTAAAGGTGGTTCTGATTTCGATCCTAAGGGAAAATCTGACAGAGAAGTTATGGCATTCTGCCAGAGCTTTATGACAGAGCTTTGCAAATATATCGGCGCAGATACAGATGTTCCGGCTGGTGATATCGGTGTCGGCGGACGTGAGATCGGATATCTCTTCGGACAGTACAAGAGAATCCGCGGTCTCTATGAGGGTGTTCTCACAGGAAAAGGTTTAACATACGGTGGTTCCCTTGCAAGAACAGAAGCTACAGGATATGGTCTTGTATACTTCACAGAAGAAATGTTAAAATGCCATGACGATGACATCGCTGGTAAGACAATTGTTGTTTCCGGTGCTGGTAACGTTGCAATCTACGCTATCGAGAAATGTCATCAGCTTGGTGCAAAAGTTGTTACATGTTCTGATTCTACAGGATGGGTATACGATCCAGAAGGAATCGACTTAGATGCATTAAAAGAGATCAAAGAAGTAAAACGTGCTCGTTTAACAGAGTACAAGAACTACCGTCCAAACAGCGAATATCATGAAGGACGCGGAGTATGGTCTGTTAAATGTGATGTTGCTCTTCCTTGTGCTACTCAGAATGAGCTCTTCCTTGAAGACGCAAAACAGTTAGTTGCTAACGGATGTATCGCAGTTTGTGAAGGTGCTAACATGCCTACTACATTAGATGCTACTAAGTACTTACAGGAAAACGGCGTGATGTTTGCTCCTGGTAAAGCTTCTAACGCTGGTGGTGTTGCTACATCTGCTCTTGAAATGTCCCAGAACAGCGAAAGATTAAGCTGGACATTCGAAGAAGTTGACAGCAAACTTAAAAACATCATGGTTAACATTTACCACAACATTGATGACGCTGCAAAACGTTACAACAAAGAAGGCGACTATGTAACAGGCGCTAACATCGCAGGTTTCGAAAAAGTATTAAACGCTATGCTTGCACAGGGCGTTTGCTAATTTTCTTCCTTGACTATTGTTACAGAAATAAATTTTCTCTTGAAATCATTTTTTAAATGATATATAATCAAAGAAACGCAACGGAGTGTTCCATTTAGGAATACTCCGTTTTTTGTTTTCCAAATTTCTCTATTTTCGGATTTGAAAAAT
>ERZ1031020.394-NODE-394-length-17022-cov-36.115047_pt1 | contig 17022 bp, 8 predicted proteins | sample MGYA00517109_ERZ1031020 | MGnify/ENA primary metagenome ERZ1031020 (study PRJEB33719, sample SAMN04261270) | wastewater metagenome | biome: rural village; feature: human; material: feces | host: Homo sapiens | place: El Salvador | collected 2013-01-07 ... | reverse complement strand
ACCTCCTCACGTTTTACACCGGTCACAGCCTTCTCCTTATCCGTCAGAGCCACACTCTCCTTGGTACCTACTACAAAAAGCTTTTTGCCTTCCTTTACTACAGAAAGCAAAGCTGCATCACCCTGGAAGGCAGACAGACCAGCCACATCGCCATCCTTCATCTTGCTCACATCCATCTTGATGATTCCCTCGCAGGTTGGTCCTTCGGTACGGGTACTGATGGTATTTGGAGCCAGGAAGATATTAGGAACGATACGGGATGTCTTCAGGCGGAGCCAGCCCTTGCGCTCTGTGAGCGACCAGGCATCATCCACCGGATTGTGGTTCCACTGCCACTGCAATTCCAGCTTGTCTTTAGAGAAGTCGTCGCTATACACGAGTCCCTTGCCGTCATAACCCAGTACAGGCTTCTGCATCTGGGCAGGAATATTGCCCTTCTCATCGGTCAGCATAGGCCATCCATCCTTCCAGGTACATGGCTCCAGCGTGAGCACTCTGCCCACTCCACCACGGTCTTGGAATATGATACCATACCAGTTGCCATCCTTATCATCTACAATCGTACCTTGTCCCACACCGTTGAATCCAGCAAACTCTGTCTCCAAAATCACCTTCTTTTTGTAAGGACCCGTTATCTTATCTGCACGATAGCACACTTCACGGCGCGGATGCCCCTTGGTCCATGAAATCATCAGGAGATAATACTTGCCATTATGCTTAATCATACGGGAACCTTCGAGCAAGCCTATTTCATCAGCATCACGTTCAAAGAGTTTGCGGTGACTGCCTGGCACCACATCGGTTAAGTCTGCATTCAGCTGCACCATCTCTCCCGTGCCATAAACCACGTACGCCTTGTCGTCATCATCAAAGAATAGAGCGGCATCATGGAAATGCTGCAAACGGCTGTGGATGGTCCATTTACCCTCGATATCATCGGCGGTGCAGATATAAGTCTCTCCACCAGGACTGTCGTTAGGAGCAAAGAGCGCATAGAACTTGCCACGATGATACTGCAAAGAAGTAGCCCACTGACCACGACCATATACAGTACCTTCCTTCATATCATACTTTGGCGAATCTGTAAGTTTCGGGAAGATATAATTCACGGTTTCCCAATTCACCAGATCCTTCGATTTCATGATTGGCGCACCCGGCATCAGATGCATGGTGGTGCTTACCATATAGAAGCTGTCGCCCACACGGATTACATCCACATCAGGCACATCAGCCCAAACCACAGGATTGGCGAAATTCTTTTCAAACTTCCACCAGTCGAAATTAAAGAGTTTGCTTCCCTTCAATCCCTTGAAAACGAAGTATATATCATGCTTTCCTGTCACTTTCTTCATCATTTGTGCCGAGAAAGTCTTCCACTTTTCCCAGCCACCAGTCTTGGTAACATCAAGTTTAGCTATCAGTTCGCCATCTTCCTTATCGAGATGAACCTCCAGCGAACCTCCAAGCGAAGAGCACGCAGCAGAGATGGCAAATGCATCCGGACTCTCATTTCCGAAATCCACCTCGCGCACCTTGATATAATCGCCTGTATGAATTTCTGAGATATAAACACCCGTCTCATCGGTCTGCTCCGACTTCACTCCCTTAGAGAAAGCGATGGTTTCAGCCTCCTGACGCTTGTAAGGATTGAGGGTTGCGATAGGAGCCACTCCTTCCTGGGTATGATGGATGATTGGGAAGGTGCCGTCGGCATTATATTTGAATTCTTCCACAGCTACGCTGCGTCCGAATCCGCCACCCAGTTTACCCGTATGATAGAAGAAATAAGACTTGCCCTTGAAGTCGGTCACACCGCAATGGTTAGTAAAGGAACCCGTATCTTCCAATGGCATGATTTCGCCCATATACTTCCATGGTCCGAAAGGCTTCTTGCTCATGGAATAAGCGATGTGCTCAGGCACTCCACCTGCAGCATAAAGCATATAATAGTTCTTGCCACGCTTCATGAACCAAGGTCCCTCTGTGTAGCAATCTTTATATTTTCGGGTAGAATCACGCTTCTCCACATCAGGCGAACCGAATCCCTCCTCAGTCATCACGATTCTGCCCACTTCGCGCTTTTCATCAACAGCAGCCTTAGCATCTATACCCCCCTTGAAGCTGATCATATCTTCATTCAGTTTGGCATAGTAAAGATGCGGATTACCCCAATAGAGATAAGCCTGACCATCCTCGTCCATCCAGACGGTAGGGTCGATATTGTCCCAACTTCCATTATCGAAAAGCGGTTTGCCCAGCGCATCCTTGAACGGACCGGTAGGAGAATCTGCCACAGCCACGCCGATAGCCATTCCGCCCGTCAGTTTAGAGTGCGCACAGATATACCAGTAATACTTACCATTTCGTTCGATGGTCTGTGCTGCCCAGGCACGGTCGTCTGCCCAGGAAAAAGAACTGAGGTCGAGCGGAGAACCATGGTCTGTCCAGTTCACCATATCCTTGGTGGAATACACACGCCATTCGTTCATCCAGAAGAAGTCAGCCTTATCTTCATCATGACCGGTATATACATAGAGACGGTCTCCGACAACCAGAGGTGCGGGGTCGGTAGTTAACTGTGTTTGCACGATAGGATTCTGCGCATTCATCGTTGCACTCATACTCATACACAAAGCCGAAGCTAGCAAAAACTTATTGTTCATTGTTTATCTAAAATTATTAGTTTCTATTTTTGAGTGCAAAGATAGCAATAAAACAGACATTTTACTTTGCTGTATGTTACAAATACTTTGGCAAATCAACCATAGTGTAAGAAAAAAAACGGTGCATTTCAAAAGAAACACACCGTTTTTACATCTTTACCTACAAGCTTTGCCCGAAGCGCCCTTACTTCACGTAAGGACTCTCTAGCATTCCTAGATGAGTAGGTTTATACCCACCAAGATTGATGAGTATTTTCTCAAATACAATACCAGGCTGCATAGGACGAAGCCTCAAGGTATGTTCAGCCTTCCCCGTGTTTTCTACAGCCATCCTCACCTTCTTCTCGATGATGCGCGATGCGGCTGTAGGATACATCAAGTCGTACTTATGCTCCCAGTTCAGATTCTGATTCAGCCCTACAATCTCTTCCTTGCCACCATCCAGCGACACTGCCACATAATGACCGCCCAGCACAAAGGGCATCACTGCATCGGTAATAAGATGTACATCCACCGAATCCATATCTGCCTTAAATCTCATCTTATAGGTAAGATACGCTCCTGCTGTTGGCTGGGTATATGGAAAGAGAGCTATACCCGACTTCGTTCGTCCTAAACCCGGGATGAGTCTCCACTGCGACTTCTCTGATTCAGCAGGTGTCAGTGAGAAGAGATGCTCTGCCTCCATCACCACCATGCCGCCATCTTGCTCAAACATGTAGCCTGTACTAGGCTGCGTAACGGCAAAAGGGGTACTCTGCTGAATGCGATATACCATAGGCATAACTTGATGCTGCGGGGCATGCCAGTTTTGATAGCCGATATGTAATTGATCCATCATGTGATTCCACTTGCCATTGGCGATATGGTGATTATAATTGTCGCAGAGCAAGGAGTCTCTCTTGTAACATTCCTCCACCCTATCTGCCCATGTATTAGCCTCAATACGTCCCTCACGATAGAGTTGCTTGTTCATCGCCAAAGAGTAATACATATCATAAAGATTAGCCATGCCTTGTATTGGGAAGAGAACCAACTCTTGATAGGCATCTTTCGCAGTCTCATCCAGGGTGATATACTGACGCAGGGCTCGTGCCTCCAAGGCCAGGAATTCATCCCGTACGCCCTTAAACTCTCCCGTCTGCAAATTGTATGTCTTGTCATCCAGCAATTCGGCTTGCACCCTAGACGCATATCTTCCATAGCTCATCAAGAGACGAGCAGCCTCTTTCGCTTCTTTATCACCAAACTGCTGGGCACAGAATCCCTGTGCATATTGCTCCAGGTTGCTGGCATCGAAGGCATCAGGATTCCATGCCATGTTCATAAAAAAGTCGATGGCAAACTCATGGGGCTTGATATCACCGACATTGAGCATCCAGAGTTTATCCACACCATGTTGATAAGTGGCTTGCAACTGCTCCCACATCTCGGCGATATGCGACATGGTGAGCCACTTACTAGCTCTTGGGGCACCATAATAGCCCACGTGATAATACATTCCATAGCCGCCCTTGTGGAAATTTTTCTTTCTATCAGGAAGTCGGCGCACATGACCGAAGTTGTCATCGCAAAGCATCACGATGACATCATCGGGCACCTTGAGTCCCTGGTCATAATAATCGAGCACCTCACTGTAGAGTGTCCAGACCTGTGGGGTCTCGGAGGCTGGTTTCCTGGTAACATCAGCTATGATTTTTCGCTGTTCCGAAATGATTTGTTCCATCAGCCGGAAGTTAGCCTCTCTACTACCTGCATCGGTCATCGGACGGTCTTCGTCACCTCGCATACCGATGGTCACGAGCTTGTCGTAACCCTTGCTATTCTCGATTCCCTCTCGGAAGAAACGCTTGATGGCATTCTTGTTGGTCAACCAGTTCCATTCACCGTTGCCATAGTTCTTCTTATGTCGAATCCATTCTTGCTGCGAACGTTGCATCGGCTCATGATGCGAGGTACCCATCACGATGCCATATTCATCAGCCAGTCGGGCATTCTCCGGATCATCCTCATTGAAGCAGTTGCCCTCATACAGTCCGTTCTCATCCTTCAAGATAGGTACCAAAGGCTTGTATTCCTTGAACGAGCCCCACATGGCAGGCCAGAGGCAGTTTGCCTTGAGGCGAAGGAGGAGTTCGAAGACATGGGCATACATCTGGCTGTTCATGCCCCCAAACTTATTTCTAGCCCAGGTGGTCATACAAGGGAACTCATCATTGATGAAGAAACCACGATATTTCACTTTCGGCTCTCCACTCTCCACAGAGCATGGCTTGGCAAAGACCTTCTCATGCTTGGCTATCGGCGCATCCGCCCACCAATACCAAGGCGACACCCCCATCTGTCGGGAAATCTCGTAAATGCCATAGATGGTGCCACGCATATCGCTACCTGCCACCACCAAGGCACGCTCCATACCCTTGGCAGGATGATCAATGGTCTTGATGACAAAGCTCTCCCACTTGCCCTTGAGCGAACGCTCTGGCAAGATGCCTTTCTTGGCAAGGCGAGTAATAGCTTCACTCACTCCGTATGTGCCAATGAGGATGGGATAACGCACCACATCCTCGCCCTGGCAGCACACTCTGGGTGAACGACCCGACACGGTATAGATATCCTTACGCAGGTCTTCCGCTGCTCTTTTCACACCTTGTTTTTCGTGAGCATCCATGCAGATACCAGACATCTGAGAGGCGGTGGAAATAGGAAATGCTCCCCCTTGCTGTCGGAAGCTGATAAAGGAATCAGCCATTGCAGTGAGAGCAAACATCACAAAACAACAGGCTAAGAGAGGCCTTGACCATGGAAAGTTGATCTTCATTTGAAATTTCATACTGTAATATTATTAAAATAGAGAAATTATGAAAAATAGAGAAGAAGGGGATTGCCCCACCTATTCCCTTTTTTATGCAAAGGTACAACTTTGCTCCAAGAACAACTTTTCTCCATGTTCCAAACACTTTGGCGTACATTCCCACATCAACAAAAATATGATAAATACTGCCCAATTAAGTCAACATCTAAGACTAAAGCGCTAACATGATGACCTGCCATCTTACCATTAACATAGATCACCTTTCTATATGTTGCAAAAACATCGCAAATTTAAACTTGTAACAAAACTATATATTTAAGGAACATACGAAACATCAATTATATCATTATTTTTATAACTTTGCAAGCACAAACACATTATAATATATATAGCAATATGATAAAAATCAAAAATCAGTGCATGGGATTCATGCTCACAGCCATCCCATTGCTTTCGCTCAGCACTCCTTGCATGGCACAAAATCCATATCTTCCACTTTGGGAACATGTGCCAGACGGAGAACCTAGAGTATTCGAAGACCCTGACAACCCAGGGAAGTACAGAGCTTACATCATAGGCTCTCACGACACATCCTTCAAGTCTTACTGCGGATCAGACATACGCATGTGGTCTGCCCCAACAGAAGACCTCACCCAGTGGAGAGACGAGGGAGCCATTTTTTCCTATCACATCAACAATCAATGGGACACCATGTTTGCTCCCGATTTGGTAGAGATAAAACGAAAAGATGGAACAAAAGATTACTATCTCTATCCTCACTCCCGAGGATACAAGCGTGTGAGAATGGTCTGCAAAGGCAAGCGACCTGATGGTCCTTTCACTCCCATCAACCTCAATGCAGATGGAACGGAAGAGCTGCCAGGCAGCATCCTCGACTTCGACCCTTCCGTATACATCGAGAATATCACTGACCCAAAGGATCCAGATTACGACACAGGATTCAGAGCATACGGCTACTGGGGATTCCAACATTCATCAGCCGCACAACTCGACCCTAGCACCATGTACTCGCTCAGACCAGGTACTGAGCTCATCAAGTACTCGCTGCCAGCTTGCGACGCACAAGGCAACGTAAGAGACCCTAAGGGAACAACCTACCCTATCATCAAGGGACAGAAGCCTACAGATTTCAACTTCTTCGAGGCATCATCCATCCGAAAAGTAGGCAACAAGTATGTGATGATTTACTCCGGCTATTCCGGAAAGGAATACGGATTAGGCAACACCAACTCCACCTTGCGATATGCCTATGGAGACACCCCATTAGGTCCATGGAAGAATGGTGGTGTATTGGTTGACTCACGTGGAGTGGTTCCTAACGAAGACGGCACCAAGTTAATCACCAGCAATGCCGCCCATAACACCCATGGAAGCCTACAAGAAATCAACGCTCAATGGTATGTGTTCTATCATCGCCCACCACGTGGATTTGGGTTTGCCCGTCAGTCTGTCGTTGCTCCCGTTACCATCCAATGGGATAAGAAATCTGTGGAAGAAGGCGGAAAAGTGGTTATCAGGGCATACGATCCATACAACAAGAAAGGCATCTGGACCGCCAAAGCATCCGACAACACAGAATACACGGGAGCAGAAGTCACTTCGGAAGGATTCCAGATATACGGATTGAATCCATACCACTACTATTCTGCAGGTATCGCCAGCTATCTGAGCAACAACCAAGCCATGCAGGATGCCTGGGACGTATGGAACAACCACATGCCTGTAAACATGAACGCTGGTGACATCGTTGGATTCAAGTATTTCGGATTCGGCGGTCTCAGCAAAGCACAGAAAGGATTGCAACCTTTTGAGGGAACAAAAAAAGGAAACGGCACCCAACTTAATATCTTTGTGAAGGCAAAAACGCAAAAGAGCTTCAAAATCAAAGTAATGATGGATGGTCCATGGGCAAACAAGTCATGGAAAGGCAAATTGCTTGGTGAGCTAACCGTGCCTACCCAGACTTCAGCACAGGGAATCCAAAAGTTGACACTGGACGTAGCTGACAAGGTCGATGGTATCGGCAAGAAACATGCCATCTATCTCATCGCCGAAGGTGAGGGCAAGCAACTTTGCGAACTGGAGGGCCTCGGATTCACCAAGAAGGGCGAGAACATGGAATGCCCAATATCGCCTACCATCGAAATCAAGATGAACGGCAGAAAGCTCAATGTTCCTACCATTCCAACGAGAATGACCAATGAGAATGGCAACTTCGGTTACAATGAGTATGATGTCATCGCCTCTTTGCAAACAGGCGAGAAGAGCGCACCACGCATCACTGCATCATCCGACAACAAGGAGGTGGAGATAGAGATTCTTCAGCCTAAGACCTTGCAAGACAAGGCTTATGTGAAATGCACCTACAAGGGCATCAGCAAGAATTACACCATCCACATCAAATAATACATTCAATACATTCTAAAAAAACGCTTCGCACCAAACAAAGTGCGAAGCGTTTTTTGGATTTGATAACCATCACAAAGCCACCACGAGGCTGTGCTGTGATATACTCTTTCATACCCCTAACCTTACGGTATGAAATTTTCCAAGGATTTTTTGCCGTTCCGCTATCCTCGAACAAAACAACACGTGAGTTTTGCTTTGTCAGAGAAGATAAATTCAGGGCCAGTTTCAGGGATTCATCCTTGCCATTAATGCCTGCCACATACCAGGTACTTCCCTTTCTGCGAGCCATCACGACACTTTCGCCCGGATAACCACTGAGCAATCGCGTCTCATCCCATGCTGTAGGCATGTTCGAGATAAAATCCTGCACTTCCTTTGGCTGGGCAAGATAACTCTCCGGCTTATCAGCCCAATGCATCAAAGCCGACTCGAACAAGATTGGCAAAGCCAACTCATGAGCATGGGTAGTGATATGCGGATGCTGAGAATCAGAAAAGGTGCAAGGCGTATAATCCATCGAGCCCACGATGCCGCGGGTAAATGGCAAGGTAGCATTATGGCAAGCAGCCTTTTTTGTCAGCACAGATTCATTATTATACCATTCCGCTCCATACACACCCTCGGTAGAGAGCAGGTTGGGATAAGTGCGCTGCCAGCCTCGGGGAACAGTAGCACCATGAAAGTTAACCGTAAGATGATGGCGTGCCGCACACTCCAAGAGGTCGATGCAATACTCCATCGTTTCCTGTTTATCGCCAGCAAAGAAGTCAATCTTCACTCCAGCTACGCCCATTTTCTCCAACCAGGCAAACTCCTTCTCCCTGTTTTCCGGAGCATTCAGTCTATTGTGAGGACCTGGTGCACCCCAAGCCTTAATCCATGCAGTAGAAGAATTATACCAAAGCAAAGGCTTCACACCCCTATCCTTAGCATATTTCAAAGCCTCCTCGATGGTGGCTCCATTCTTCATCTCATCCCATTCTGCATCAATCAATACGTATGGCAGATGCAAGGTCTTCGCCATATCTACATACTTTTTAATGATATTCAAGTCGTTTGAGCCATGGTTGTAAGCCCAATAAATCCAGCTTACACTTCCCGGTTTAATCCATGAAGTATCTTTCAGACGACAAGGGGCACTGACATCAGTTACCAGGGTCGAAGCTATCAGATCCTGCTTCTTTCCAATGACAACCACTCGCCAGGGAGATTTCCAATTACCCGAATAATGCTGTGTGTTTTCATCCAGGAACACATGATAGTCCTCCGGATTCTGCCCATTCTTCAAGGAAGAGGCACTGTTGATTCGTTCTATACCAGCTTCAGTAATAAGAGAGTACACACCATTCTGCTCAAGCAGACAAGGATAGCCCCAATGTTGTTTTCCACCTTTACCGGTAGTGGATAAAGGGAAGAAATTCTCATAAGACTCCGTCCATTCCTGAAACCACCGGCGCGTGCCTTCACTGATATGATAAGTAGTCAAATCCTGCTTGATTGACGTATGCTGCAAACCCTCCAACTCATAACGGAAGGCTACGCCATCGTTATAAAGTCGAACCACCATGCGCAACGGGCGCTGCAGATCATCCCCAAAGGTATAAACTATTTCATTCGCCTCGTTCTTGCATTCACTCTTCTTTCCCATGAGCATCTGATAATGCTCCGAAATATACTTGGGTTTGGAAATGTCTTTCAAGACTAGATTTCTTCCTCCACCATCACTGGTATTCAAACCATAACCGGTAATATGAAGCACCTGGCTTTCCTTATTTCCTCTACAGGCATCGCGATAAGCTACCTCAAAAACCTTCACCTTATTTTCCTCACCCTCAGCCTTCCATTCAATCTTTCCATTGGGAGAAAAGAAAGTTTCCCGCAGATTCTGGGCAAAAGCTGCGCCCTGCATGGCAAGCAGCCATACAATCAACAGTAACGGCTTTCTGAAAGCCAAGATTTTCGTTGTATTCATCATTATGATTGTTTATTCGTTTAACGCTACAAAATTACGAATAAACAATCATAATGACTTTTTTAAATGTTTCAAATACTTTACTCAGTATATTTTGCCGCATATTCCGAAGGCGATATACCGAAATATTTCTTAAATGCAGTGGAGAAATGACTGTTATTGGCAAATCCCACCATATACGAAACCTGCGTAATGTTGATTTTACGCTCTCTTATCAATCGGGCAGCCTCATTGAGACGGATGTTTCGCAGGAACTCGCTGGTAGGAACACCGGTCATTTCCTTCAACTTACGATGCAGCTGAGTACGGCTTACGCCCACCTCATCACACATCTTCTCTACATTGAAGTCTGAATCGCCCAAGTTCTCGTTCACTACCTTCATGATACGCTCCATCAGCTCCTCATCGTAGCCTTTCACCTCTACCTTCTCCACCTTGTCATCCTGCTTCAGAGCTCCAGTGAACTTACCCTTCAGGCGACGTACATTGTCGATGAGATTGTCTATCGTGAGATGAAGTTCCTCCAGACTGAATGGTTTTGCCAGATAAGCATCAGCTCCTAGCTTAATACCCTCTAGTCTATCGCTGATTTCCGATTTGGAAGTAAGCATGATGACTGGCACGTGGCTGATATTGGCATTGCCCTTGATATTTCTAAGCAGCGTGATACCATCCATCTCAGGCATCACCACATCGCTTATCACCAGGTCGAAATCGTCAGAAAGCAACTGGTTCAATGCTTCCTTGCCATTGTTGCAGATTACAAAGCGATACCAGTCGCTCAGTTCCGACTTGAGATAGCGGCAGATTTCGATATCATCATCAACCAGCAGGATTTTACAGTTTCTGCTAGCCGCACTTCTCTGCTGTTTCTTTTTGGTATCCCCGTTGTCCGAATAAATCTGATTATTCTTGAGATGCTCTTTACCCAAAGGCAATTCTATGATGAAACAGGCACCGCTCGTTCCGTCCTCTCGGTTGCGTGCTGTCACATCGCCACCATGAAGCCTTACGATGGATCGGCATAGATTCAATCCGATGCCCGAACCTCCCAGATGCATATCAGCCGAATTCTTTCCCTGATAGAAGCGTTCAAACAGGGTTTTGGCATCATCGTTTTTTCCCAATCCCTTGCCGCTATCAATCACATACAGGAGCACCTTCTTATCCTGCTTCTCAATGCGGAAGATGATTTCGCCGCCATTAGGCGTATATTTAAAGGCATTAGACAGCAGATTGGCTATCGCCTTATCCAGCTTGTTGCGGTCTATCCATGCATTCACAGGCGTCTCTGGCATCTCCAGCCTGATATTAATACCACGCAGGTTGGCATTATAGGTGAAGAGCGAAACCAAACCCTGCGAAAACTCCACCAGGTTGGTTTCCCTGCACGAGAGGTTCATCTGATGCTTGTCCAGGCGTCTCTTGTCGAGAATCTGATTCACCAGTGTGAGCAGACGCTGTGCGTTTCGGTCGATGGTATCAATATCCGCCTGATATTCCTCAGCATTTCCCAATCGCTCCTTCAGTTTCTTCAGAGGCTCCATAATCAGCGTCAGCGGCGAACGGATATCGTGGGTGGCATTGATGAGGAACTGCATCTTAGCCTCTTCCATATCTCACTTCTTCTTGCGCAGAAAGCCAATGATAACGGCAGCCATGAAGCAGAGAATCAGGAAGAGATAGATGAGCTTCGCCCAAACGGTAAGAAACCAAGGTGCCAGCACATCCAGGTTGATCACCTTTTTATATGTGGAGTACTTGCCGTAGCAATAGGTACGCACTTCTATACGATAATGTCCATACGACAAACCTGTGAAGTTGAAGCTATTGTCTCCAGCCGCATTGCTGATCCATTTGCCCCCGTTGATGCGATACTGGAACACGATGTTACCCACGCTCTGATAATCAAGCTGGGAGAAGCTGAGCACTATCGACTTGAAATCAGACGGAACACTCAGATTATCTCCAATAAACGGAGCCATCTTTCCATCAAGCAACACACCCGACAGATAAATGGCGGACGTTTTCTCATTATAATCCTTTACCTGAGAAGGCCTAAAATAAGTCAATCCTTCGGAGTTTCCATAACAGATAACCCCATCCGATGTAGAACCTACTACTCCAGCCAGATATTCCTTGGTCAAGAGTCCGTTGCCCTTTTCAAAAGAGAAAAACGACTTAGCTTTACTATCATAACACCAGATACCCTGCGCAGTACTCATCCATAGGTTTCCCTTGGCATCCTTCTTCAGCGAATAAATTCTCAATCCGCTAATACTCTCGGAATGAGGCCAAGGGGTTGTCTGCCGTTTTTCCACATCATAGAGATAAAGACCCATTTCTGTGGCAATAGCAATCTTACTATCCGACAGTTCTAATGTAGAATAGCACGATTTACCCTCTAACAAAGGCCGAGAAAGAATGATGTCAAAATATCCGGTTTTGGTATCCATGCACGACACACCATTGGCTGTTGCACACCAGAGCCATCCCCGGGAATCTAACCTGATCTCCGATGTCCAGTTATTACAAATGGTTTTGTGTGGACGCTTATCATCCATCAGATATTGCGTCATCTTGCCACTCTTTCTATTCCATACATAAAGTCCGTTGCCCGGGCTCGTAAAATAAATATTACCAGCAGCATCTACCTGCATACCATCTAGAGAAAGTCCATTGGCAGGCAGCAACAACCGGTAAGTCTGATGCTTCCAATCATACTCATAAATGCCATCACGACCATATACATAAACATTCTTCCGAAAATCCGAGTACACTTTGATTGGTCCTGCAGGACTTTGTAGTAGCTTGGTATTGCCCGTCTTCTCATCCAAGAGATACAACCCATGATTTTTGACCACAAAAAGCATCAATCCGTCAGCAACTCCCACTACAGACGAAATGGTTTCCATACCAGCCCCCAATTCACCCAAAGAAACCGGATGGAACACATTCTTATCATTATTCGACAAGAAAAGTCCTTTCATATAGCATCCATACCACTGATTACCATCTCTGTCTATCAGCAAATCGCTGATATGCGCATTATCAAAGATAAACGATTGGTTATTCAACTCCACCCGATAAGCCTTTCTGCTTCCATGCGGTATCTTGAAAGTTCCATCTCCCGAAGTACCCAACCATAAATTGCCATACTTATCCAAGGTAACAGCACTGATATATCCTGCCCCCTGATGAGCTGAAAAATCGAAATCGTAGCGTGAGAAGCGATGCGAGGCATAATCATAGCGCATAATGCCGCCCGTATGCGCCACAAAGAACCCCTTCTTGTCTGTGGCATATAATTTACGGATGCCAAACAGATCTTTAGGTTCATATACACTTACCAGTTTAATAGACTTGCCATCGTATTTATATTTTCTCAACACCTTTGTATGATTAGCCTGCCACAGATATCCCTCATCATCGAAGAACAGTATAGCAAAGAAATCATCCACTGAATTTGCAGATTTCCTTGAAAGGCGAGTAACTTTACCTGTAGTCATATCCAACCTATAGGCACCATACCCGGATGTACCTATCAGGAGATTATGCTTTCCATCCTCAATAAGAGAACTTACTCTTATCTTCTCATCTTTCTTTTCCAATACGATATGTTGGAAACTATTGGTAAGATAGGAATATTTATAGAGTCCACGATTTGTTGCCACAAAGAGGAACTCTTTGCTGTAAGGATAGAGTTTTACGATATCATTGTCCTGAATGGTTGTCGTATCGGCAGGATTGCAAAGATAGGTACTGAATTTATAGCCGTCAAAACGATTCAGTCCATAATTGGTACCCACCCAAATGAAACCATACTTATCCTGTATGATACATCGAATCAGGCTACTCGACATGTCGTTGGATGTATAAAGTCGTCCAGAGTTGGCATAAGAAAAGCATGTCAGCATCTGTACGAAGCAAAAGATTGAAAAGAGTATAAAACGTTTCATTGGCTTATGATTGTAATATAATTGTTATTTACATGAATTATTTATCCTGCAAAGTTATATTTTTTCTGTCAGAAAAAAGAAAAAAAAGCAAGAATTTGCATTCTTTACTGTGTTTTTGCCCAAAAGTTACAAGAGAAAAGGTTTATGCTACAAAAAACGCAAAAAGATGACCTTGCAAAACGCAAGGTCATCTTATTTATAACTGGGATTTTACATCCTTAATCTTCGTCATTACCCCAAATATTGAAGCCAGGATTATTCTCTTTTGCACAGCCATTTTCAAATGCATTATCTGATTCTGGACTATCATAATCAAGGGAAGCCGATCATCAGTTGTTTCTTCATAATTTGATATTATTTTAAATTCTTAATAACTCACTAAATTTCCACCAGTCCAGGAAGAAGAGGTTCTGCTTCTGAATGTCGCCTCCCTTAAAGACAAAGTAGAGATTATGAACACCCTTTACCTTCTTCACCCGGGTAGAGAATGTTTTGTATTCATCCTTGGTGTTGCTAATATCCACCTTGCCGATGCATTGGCCGTTTACCCCATCAAGACGGATTTCTATGCTGCCGCCAAACATGTGGCAAGAGGCAGAAACCTCAAACTTTCCTGCTCCCTTCTTGAAGTCAACACCCTTCACGAGGATATACTTTCCCTCATCAACATTCGTAACCACCTGGTTCCATCTGTCCTTCTGCGCCCATTCGTTCTTAGGCTGCGTCTTCAATCCATAGCCCCAAGCCATCGTCTCAGCCTCAACCTGGCGATAAGGGTTGAACCATTCTATCTGCTCCAACTTGCAATCCTGGAAGTATGGCAACTCCTGGATGGTTCCGTCAGGATTGTAAGTCATCTCGGCTGCAGATACCGAACGCTGCTCGGCATGACGCCCCGTCTTCAAACGGAAGATGTCATAATTCAAGCCGAAGCAATAGCTCTTGCCCTTATAGTCGATGATGCCCGGATGATTGCCACGAGTGCGAGGCGTATGGTTCATGATATGTCCCTTATATTCCCACGGTCCGAGCGGATTCTTGCTCATCGCATAACCGATGCCCTCAGGACAGCAGGTAGAAGCATAAGCCAAATAATAATTGCCATTGCGCTTCCAGAGCCAAGGACCTTCCTGATAATCCTGAATCTTCGGGAAGTGCATGATGGAATCGGAATACGAAATCATGTCCTCATTCAGTTTCACTGCCTTCAACTCCGGGTTGCCCCAATACATGTAAGCCTGGTTATCATCATCAATCCATACGGTAGGGTCGATGTCGAACCAGTCGCCCTCCCATGCCAGAGGCTTTCCGAGAGGATCCTTGAAAGGTCCGAATGGACTATCTGCTACCAGCACTCCGATGCCATGACCATGGATAGGGCAATACATATACCATTTGCCATTGCGCTCGATGACCTGCTCTGCCCAGGCACCATTTTCGCCCTTGAACCATTTGAAGTCTTTCAATGAGGCCACGGCACCGCGGTCTTGCCAGTTTACCATATCCGTAGAGGTATAGAGCAGCCAATCTTTCATCAGGAACCCCTCAGCCCCATCCTCATCGTGGGTGGTATAGAGATAAACCGTATCGTTGTGCACATAAGGTGCAGGATCGGCTGTGTACTTGGTCTGGATGATTGGCAAGTTGATATTCTGTGCTGTTGCTGCAGTTCCCATACCAGCCAAAAGCAGGGATAAAATCATTCTGAATCTAGTCATTTTATGATTTAAATTAATTATAGTATATTAAATTGTTATTTGTGAATGCAAAGGTAAGCAAAAAAGTAAAATTCTACTTTTTCACATGTGTCAAATTCTTAATATGATGTAACGCATAAGAAAAAGGTGTGTCAAAAAATGATGCCACACCCTCTTTTGTTTATAGCCTTTACATTATATTATATAGCAAAAAACAAAAATGAGACTACTCCCCAAACTTCCACCAATCCAATACGATAGTCTTATCTTCATCAATCATAAAGTTCATACCAATCTTTTCCACGTTTTTGCCTTTTAGGGCAAAAGCATCAGCATAATGCTTGTTGTTGATTTGGTCAAGAGCCTCTTGTGCCGACTTATTAAATTTCAGTTCTATCACATAGATGGTATCCTTTGTTTCCATCGTAATGTCTGTTCTTATACCGAGACTTAAAATCTCTTTTATGAAATATAGGAGTAGAAAAAGAATACTGAAAAAAGAAAGTCGCTGATTATTAGCCCAATACTTGATTTTTAACAGTTTTTTCTTTTTCAGACCTTTTTTTTTATGCCATTACTTTATATAATATTTACTATCAAATCGAGTGCCCTCTTTTTCTATCTCCTTCCCAACCATAGAATAGAGCATCTTTCGAATCTCTTTCATATCTATATCAGGAATGCGCTCTGCTATATCAGATATTTTACTCAAAGGATGGACACGGAGATCTTCCATAATTAGTGCCTTAAGAACATGTGGTTCTATAGTCTTCAAACTAGTAACAATGTTAGATTTTGCATTTTTCAGCAAAGTTGTATTGATTTGGAAAAATGATCCTTTCTTGACGCCACCTTTCGTTATCAGATTGCTTTTGTCTAAGTTATCGATATAGCTTCTCAATCGTTCTTCTGCAGATAGCTGGAGAACTTTAGATAAATCAGTTGCGGCAATGCGTTTCTCTCTGGCTATGATGCCGAAAGCTATCTTGTTCTTTTGGGAAAGCTGATAATTATGGTCAACATAATCCATCAGGCGAACAACTTCTTTATCAGTAATCTCTGCACTTTGATATACTGTGACTGTGTTGAATGTTGATTCTATCTCAGGTTGTTTCTTCGCTTCAACGGCATCCAACTCATAAATCAAGTCATAGCCAGAGCCCTCACCTTCCATCAATCCAAGTGCGGTCAGTATCTCAATCATATTCGGATTACGTCTGTGCTTGGTATGAAGGATGTTGTCTTTGGTTACACCCAAAGGGAGACCACCAGGATTGGAGATGCTGATATAACCTGGATATACCTTGATTGTGATGTCGTTAGAGATGGTTCTTGAGCTATGAGCCAAACTGTTAACAAGCAACTCTCTGATTAAGTTCTCGTTATAATAGCGTACAGTCTTACGGAAGAGTCCATTAGGCATCTCATAGCTATAGGTCAACTCTACAGCCTTATCCATAATATCTTCCAAAAGTTCTTTCGGATT
>ERZ1031020.391-NODE-391-length-17113-cov-11.165963_pt1 | contig 17113 bp, 9 predicted proteins | sample MGYA00517109_ERZ1031020 | MGnify/ENA primary metagenome ERZ1031020 (study PRJEB33719, sample SAMN04261270) | wastewater metagenome | biome: rural village; feature: human; material: feces | host: Homo sapiens | place: El Salvador | collected 2013-01-07 ... | reverse complement strand
GAAATCTGGCATAGCAAGAAAAACGACTGTCGCTTATCCCGAACTCAGGTTATTACATCGGAGAGAACAAGAGTCGCAGCCGCTGGCTCATCACCGTCGTCCTCTCCATCATCCTATATTACGTTGTCAGCATCATCGACATCGCCCTCTACAATCGCATGCTCGACAACATATTCATGTGGGTAAGGTCGTTAGTGGTGTTGGTCAATGCATTGGCGTTCATAATGTGTCGTACTGTCTACTGGGACATCAAGCCTGCCTTCGCCGACATGGAGGTGGACCACGGATACATCTTCGAGCCGGACCTGAAGCCCCGTCCCGCCCACAACAACTCCCACGTCACCGTCTCCCCGGATCCCGCCGACCTCGCCATCCGTCAACCAGAGACGCCCGAGACGAAGCCCGCGGAGGAGGATCGCCATCGTGACAGCAACTACAGCACCATCGACGCCATCGTGACGGAGTGGATAGGTCGTGCCGACAAGCCCTACCTCAAGGATAGCATCACCATCATGCAGGTGGCTGACCAGATGGGACTGAACACCCGCCTCCTCTCCAACTATATTAATAATGTAAAGGGCAAAAACTTCAACGCATGGATCAACTTCCTGAAGGTGGAGGAGACGAAGCGTGTCCTCCTCGAGGATCGCTCCCGTCCCTTAGGCGAAATAGCCTACGAAATGGGTTTCACCGACTCCGCCTCCCTCTCCAAAATCTTCAAGTCAATAGAAGGTATCCCCCCGTCAGTATACAGGCAGCGCCATTAAGGAGCCCCGCAGCAGTCACAGCGATGTTCTCTCGCAGATGCCACAGATTGTCACGGATGTTGCTTGAGATAATGTTCTCCCACGGATGCCACAGATTGTCACAGATTTTTTCTTTTGATTAATCTGATGTCTGACCTCAAGCAGCCAGCACAAACATAGGAGGCTATGGCGTCTCGCCGTAGCCCCGCAGCCCAGTACAGCAGATCCGCACCCATATCCGTGTAGATCCGCGTAATCTGTGGGAGACTCAAACGCACCCTACGATTAAGCGAACACGGATGTTGCTTGAGTGATGTTCTCCCACGGATGCCACAGATTGTCACGGATGTTGCTTGAGATAATGTTCTCCCACGGATGTCACAGATTGTCACGGATGTTGCTTGAGATAATGTTCTCCCACGGATGTCACAGATTGTCACGGATTTTTCTTTTGATTAATCTGATGTCTGACCTCAAGCAGCCAGCACAAACATAGGAGGCTATGGCGTCTCGCCGTAGCCCCGCAGCCCAGTACAGCAGATCCGCACCCATATCCGTGTAGATCCGCGTAATCTGTGGGAGACTCAAACGCACCCTACGATTAAGCGAACACGGATGTTGCTTGAGTGATGTTCTCCCACAGATGCCACAGATTGTCACAGATGTTGCTTGAGATAATGTTCTCCCGCGGATGCCACAGATTGTCACAGATTTTTCTTTTGATTAATCTGATGTCTGACCTCCAGCAGTCAGCACAAACATAGGAGGCTATGGCGTCTCGCCGTAGCCCCGCAGCCCGGTACAGCAGATTATCAGTTAGCGCGGGACCGACCATCCGAACCCCACTGCAAGCTGCGAAGCAGCGCAGCTGTGGGATAAGCCAAACTCCCTTGTGTCCGATTCCTTATTACTGCACGAATCGGACAGTAAATATTGTCTGAAACTTTGACAAATATAGGATTTATATGGGATTTGTGAGATTTTTACCCTGCCTAAATTTACAAAAACTTGAGAAAAACATGTAAAATGTTGCAGAAAAACGTTCAAACGGTAAAAAAACATAGAAATTTACGATTTGCTTAATTTTTATGCTATATTCACAAAAGATTTCCGAAAATTTGATGTACCTTTGCAATGTCCAAAATAAAAAAGGACAATGACGCTAAACACAAAGTCGTAACGACAACACAACGACGACGCTAAACTAAGACGCTTAAACGACGCAAAACTAAAAAAACAAACTATCTATAACGTATATAAAACGTATATAATAAGGTTTAGAAGACGACTTAACACAACAGTACAGTCCCACAACCCCACTTATTACATTATTAGATAAGATACGTATTATCACGGAAAATTAAAAAAACGAACTAAATAGAATAATAATATGGCTAAACACGTAACATACAGATTGAGACTGCTCATCGTAGCTATGCTCGTGGCTGTATCGGCTAACGCCCAGCAACTGGGACTCAAGACCAACTTACTCTACTGGGCTACCACAACCCCGAACGTCGGTCTCGAACTTCAGACCGGCAGAAAGCACTCCGTTCAGGCCTTCTATGGCATCAACCCCTGGAAATTCAATGACAACAAGAGCATACGCCACTGGGTGGTACAACCCGAATACCGCTACTGGTTCTGCCAGACGTTCAACGGATGGTTCCTCGGAGCACACGCTATGGGAGGACAGTTCAACGCTGGTGGCATCGAACTGCCGTTCGGAATGTTCAAGGAGTTTAAGGACCATAGATATGAAGGATGGTTCGTAGGAGGCGGTCTGACTGCCGGCTACCAATGGCCGCTCTCAAAGCACTGGAACCTCGAGACTTCTCTCGGAGTGGGTTACGACTACATCCACTATAAGAAATTCGAATGTAAGACGTGCGGAAACAAGAAGGGTGAGGGACATCGCAACTATGTCGGTCCTACAAAGGCAGCCGTGGAGCTGATCTACGTATTCTAAATATAAAAGAAGACAGCCCACTATTCACCACACATTTTCACTAACAATAAGATCCACCATTATGAAATACTACATTATACTATCAGCAGCCCTCGCCATCAGCGCCGTCAACGCGTCGGCACAGACGAAGAGGTCGACCAAGATTCTTGACCGTCAGGTGGCGGTGGAGAACATCAAGGCGACAAGAGCTGACGACCAGTTCTTCGTAGGAATGGACCTCCGCCTTGACTCGCTACGTATGCCTGCCAACAGACGCATCGTCCTTACGCCGGTTATCGAGTCGGGAGAGAACAGCGTGGCTCTGCAGCCCATCGTCATCAACGGCAAGAGACAGAAGGTTATGTACGACAGAAGGGACGCCAAGCAATATCCCGGTGCTTATGACGTAACAAGGAAGAACGGCAAGGAACAGACGTTCGCTTACCAGACTCAGACCGAGTTTGCCGACTGGATGCGCTCAGCAGACGTCGTAATAAAGGAAGACCTCTGCGGATGCGGCAAGATTGACGACCAGGAGCAGGAGACCGTAAAGAAGATGAGACAGCCCAAGGTGGCGTTCATACAGCCCGTCGCCGTGGAGCAGAAGACATACGAGATGTCAGGAAGAGCCTTCATCGACTTCCCCGTCGACCGCACAGAGCTGCATCCCAACTACCGCAACAACCCGCGTGAGCTGGCGAAGATCGTGGACACCATCAACGTGATAAAGAAGGACGCCAATATGACAATCACCAAGATTGAGATTCATGGCTATGCCTCACCGGAGGCTCCTTACGCTCACAACGAATACCTCGCCAAGAACCGTGCTGCTACGCTGAAGAACTACGTGCGCCAGCTCGTCCATCTGGACGACCGCCTCTTCACCGTAAACGCTACGCCGGAGGACTGGGAAGGTCTCTGCAAGTATGTCAAGGAGAGCAACCTTGACAACCGCAGCGCCATCCTCAATATTGCGGAGGACAACTCTATAGAACCCGACCGCCGCGAATGGCTCATCAAGTCGCAGTATCCTGAGGAGTATCGCACAATGCTCGCTTCATGGTATCCGGCTCTCCGCCATTCTGACTACGTCATCACCTGCAACGTGCGCCCGTTCTCAGTGGAGGAGGCTAAGGAGCTTATCAAGACCAAGCCGCAGCTGCTCTCGCAGAACGAGATGTATATGGTGGCTCAGACTTACGAGCCAGGATCGAAGGAGTTTAACGAGGTGTTCGCCATCGCAGCCCTCATGTATCCCAACGACGAGACTGCCAATCTGAACGCTGCATGCGCCGACATCAACGAGGACAGATTCGCTGAGGCGCTCCGCAAGCTGGACAAGGCTGGCGACTCCGCTGAGGCTTACAACGCAAGGGGCATCTGCTACTGGCACATCGGCAACGACGAGAAAGCCATCGAGTGCTTCAGGATTGCTGCCGACAAGGGATGCGAGATTGCCAAGCAGAACTACGAAGACCTACAATAAAAAAGACATAAACAACGACACCCTTACAACACAAAGACTAAACTCGGCTTTATAAACACAAAGACAAGCCAAACACAGAAACTCTTTAAAAAAGAAATATTTTTACTAAACACAAAAATTATTAATCACTTAAACTTCACAAGTATGAACAAGTTTAAATTATTCCCATTGGCACTTGCTGCCTTTGCATTCAGCGCTTGTACATCTGAAGACGCTGTTGAGAACAATCCTAACGTGGAAGGCGTTAAGAGTTATGTAGCCGTAAACATCAACAATGTTGGTGTTGGTGGTACACGTGCTGACGGCGCTACTTATGAGAACGGAACCGAGGCAGAGAGCAAGATCAACACAATCCGCTTCTACTTCTTCACATCGGATGGTGCTCCTTACAAGTTGGCAGAAGGCACGAACTGGTTGGAACTTAAACCTAACCAGATGACACCTTCTACTGGTAACGTTGAAAACATTACCAACTCAATGCTTGTAATTTCGGGCAAAGACCAGTCTTATCCTCAGTCTATGATGGCTGTCGTAAATCCTGAGACAATCGAGGATGGTAAACTTACCGATTTCATGACAAAGTCTCAAGTAGAGGGTGTTGTTACAGCTCAGAACTTCAATGGTCAGAGTGCCACTGCTTCTGACTTCGTTATGACAAGCTCTGTGTACGCAAATGGTAAGGATAAGGTTTGGACATCAGACATTTCTGGTCACGTTGCATTGTCAGAAGATGAAGCTAAGGCCGATCCGGTTGATATTTATGTAGAGCGTGTTGCTGCCAAGATTACTTCTACTGCAAGTGGCGCTACTGAGTCTAAGTTCAAGGTAGGTGAGACTGCAACAGGTACTCCGGTTTATGCTATGATCAAGGGTTGGGGTATTGCCAAGGAGAACACAACGGCTAACCTCATCAAGGTAATTGAGCCTACTTGGACAGAAACTACAATCGGCTTTAACTGGAACGATGCTAACTTCTATCGTAGCTACTGGGAGACAACTCCTAATAACGATGGCACATACAAGTCATGGGCAGACTACACCCACACAGCTATTGGTGATGTTTACTACACCGCTCCTAACACAAGCTATGCAGAGACCCATAGACCTATCTATGTTGCTGCAGCTCAGCTCGTTGATGCTACTGGTAATCCTCTTGAGATTTCTAAGTATAAGGGCGTTCAGTATCTTTCTGAGAATGATGTTAAGAAGGTCATTCTGAATGAGAACAAGAATTTCTTCAAGGTGGTTTCAACAACAGACGCACGCACTGATTACGAAACTCTTGACCCAGCTGATCTTGTTTTTGTAGTTGACGCACATAAGCCTTATGAGGTTAAGGCTCAGGTTAAGGACGGTGTTGTGGTTTACAAGAAGACTGGCGAAACTTACGTTGTAGCTACAGACGCAGCTAATGCTGCTTACGGTGCCAACAATGCAGTTATCTACAAGGACGGTATGACTTACTACTGGACTTCAGTTAAGCACCTCGGCGCTGCTGGCAAGACTGGTGAGTTCGGTATGGTTCGTAACCACTTCTATCAGGTTGACGTTACTAAGATCACTGGTTTCGGTACTGCAGTATACGACAAGAATACTGATTTCGTTCCCGTTACTCCGGATGAGGATCCTATGACTTATCTCGCAGCTCGTATCAACGTTCTCTCTTGGAGAGTTGTTGCTAACGGCGTAGAGCTCGGTAAGTAATCTTACATCTCACAACGACATCACTGACACATAACATTGTGACACCTGTTCCGGCTGATGCCGGACACTCTAAATAGAAATATGAGGGGGAGGCTGTCGGCTCACCCGATAAGCTCTCCCTCATATTTTTCCAAATAAACCAATATCGCTCCCCAGCAGGGGAGGTATCGAGCCGACAGATACAAAAGAGAGGTCGGCATGGCGAGACACTGAACAAGGTGATAAGCCCACTAAAAGAAGACTTAATAACGACTACATATACATTATATATAAGAGACCATCTCACAATATCACGAACAGAAAACAAAAGCTAAGCAATATGAAACACAACAAGCGCCAAATAATAAGCGACCTCAAGGCCATCGCAGCTGTGATGGCAATGATGTTCACCGTTACCTCGTGCGGAATGATGGAGGACGACCAGTCGGACTGTCCACAGGCGCTGCGCGTCAACTTCAAGTACGACATGAACATGAAGTTCGCGGACGCTTTTCCTAACGAGGTGAAGACCGTTACGCTCTACGCTTTCGACGAAAACGGACGTCTGGCCCTCGAAAAGCAGGACCGCGTGGACGACATTAAGAAGCGTGGCGGATATATGAACGTGGACGAGCTGAAGCCCGGCGACTATACGCTCAAGGTTTGGGCGGAAGGCGAGGAGAGATACACAGGTTCGTATGTCTTCGGAAAACCTGAGACGGCAACTCGTGCTGACGACATCAGCGTGCTCACAAGCCGCATCAACAGAACCAGCCGCACCTTGGACCACGACATCAACGGCCTTTATCACGGACTCGTGAAGAAGGCTGACCTCAATCTGGAGGGATTCGGCGTGAAGACTGCCACAGTGGACTTGATGAAGAACACAAACGTCATACGCGTGGTGCTCCAGAACACATCGGGCAAGCAGATTAAAGCCGGCGACTTCGACTTCTATATCGACGACGATAACAGTTACCTCGGATTCGACAACGCCGCGCTCACACGTGCTGCGATGGCAGACAACGAGGAGCTGCCGGAAGACTCAATACGCTACGTGCCATGGTCGAAGTATGACGGCATCGTCGGACAGAACCGCACCGTAACACGCGCTGAAGGAACCACACAGGCTTCGGCAGTGGTGGCAGAGATGACCGTCAACCGACTCTTTACAGGCAAGAACCCGCAGCTCTGCGTTCTGAAGCATGAGACGGGTGAGAAGGTTTTCCAGATTCCGCTTATCGACTACGTGCTCCTCGTAAAGGGCAAATACAACAGGGCGATGAGTAATCAGGAATATCTTGACCGCCAGGACGAATACAGCTTCATCTTCTTCCTGGACGCCAACAACAACTGGCTGTCATCACACATATTCATCAACTCCTGGAGAGTGGTGCTGAACGAAACAGAGCTTTAAGCGCCACATCCCCGCAAGGGAGAGAGACTACGTAACACAAAAAACTAAAAACCAAAAGAAACTGACTATGCTTAGAATAAACCGCAATACCTCCGCGCTGACAGTTTCGCTCCTGTTTGGTCTGCTGTCCACAACGTCGTGCGGCTTCGATGACGGCTACGACAAGGAGGACACGGGCGACGATAATGTGAAGGTGGCATTCAGGATGGCCTTCGTCAACGACAACACAAGAGCTGTAAACGACGGCTGGGAGGACTACGATCCGACTGACCCGGGCGATACCTACGAAAACGCCATCAACGCTGACCAGCTGCAGATTAAGATCTGCGACAAGGACGGAAACATCATTGGCGACGTGCAGGACGTGAGAGTGATAAAAAAACAGATAACGGGAACTTGGGAAAATGCTGGAGCACTTCTGAAGAAGGCAAACAAGATTATGGTGTTTGCCAACTGCGGAACCGCCAACGTCACGCAGGACAACATCTCATCGCTTGCCTTCCGCGTGGACCAAACCAAGCAGTATATTCCCATGTGGGGAGTAACCACGCTGACCAAAGACCTCGTTGTCGGAAAGCAGAACAATCTCGGCACCATCGACTTGCTCCGCTCTCTCGCCAAGGTGAAGGTGAAGATGGCTGACGGCATGAAAGCCAGAGGCTATGCCTTGGGCAGCATAACCTTCAACAACTACAACACCGAGGGCTATGCGCTGCCAGTGACCTACAACACGTCGAAGTACACGAAGGATATTCTGTTCAGCGGTTCGCTTCATGCAAAGCCTTCGTGGAGCCAGTCCGTACCGATGACCAACCCCACGACCGACGAGGAGAGCATAATGCTCTACATTCCCGAGTACGACAACAAGGCAGCCGCTGCCGACAGAAAAGCAACGATAACCTTAAACCTCAAGTGCGACGGCAAGGACGACGGAACTTACACATTGCAGTTCTGCAACTACGTGGACGGTGTGGCAGATCCTTCCACACTCTACAACATCCAGCGCAACCACTACTACGAATACACGGTGAACAAGGACGACAGACTGAACGTCACACTGAAGGTGCAGAAGTGGAACAAGCGCAAACACTCTGAGATTATAATGTAACAACATAGAGTATTTACACAAAAACTAAAATAGCGATGACTCACGCCAAGAACATTTTCACATACATGCTTGCGCTTTTCTCAACGCTCGCCATCGTAGGATGTAGCTTTGAGGAAGACCACGCCGATTGTCAAGGGAAGGGTGAGGGCGAGAAGATGCAGGTGGAGCTAAGGCTCACCGCTTCTGCAAGCTCGCTGACACGTTCCTACAGCACCTCCGACGGCGTAACGAGAGCGTCATGGGTGGACACAAACGCTGCCCGAGAAGGAGAGATGATGCACAATTGCTTTGTTGTCATCGTCCAGAACGGCAAGATACAGGACATAGTGGTGAAGAACGACTTTACGGAGGAAGTAGAGCAGACCAGTCTTAAGGCGAAAGCCGAATTGGGCGACGCCACGTTCTATTCGTTTGCCAATATCACGCCCGCAGAACTCGGAATAACAATGACGACAACGCCCGCTGAGATAGAAAGCAAATACTATAAGGTGGAGGGCAATACAACCCAACTCAACGCCAAAGGCATTCCGATGAGCAACAAGCAGACCGTCAACATCACCAGCAAGAAGCAACAGGTGGACCTTGAGGTTATCCGTATGATGGCAAAGGTGGAGCTTAACTTCACCAACGACACGGGCTATGATTTGAGCATCAAGAGTGTCAAGCTGACCGACATCACCGACAACGCTGCTAACAACGTAAGCCTGCTGCCTTTGAAGGACGCCTCGGGCAATGTGCTGCCGAACATCAACGCCGCTGCCACATACAAGGATTACACAGTAAGCATCGGCGGCACGTCAGGCACTCAGGTGAAGAACGGCGGCACGCTGCAGACCACGTTCTACGTGAACGAGAGCGTCGCCCGCAATCCTAAGTACTTCGTTCTCAGCATCAACACCGACAAGGGAACAGTGACGAACCGCATCGCCATGACAGAATGGAGCAAGATAGCACGAAACGACTACTTGGTTATCCCCGTCAAGTTAGTTGACTATCGCATCGAGCTGGAGCCGCAGGTCTTCACAGCCATCGGCGTTATCCCCGAACTCAACTATGATGGCGACCGCATCACAGCCACATTCAAGTCGTACGGCGAGTTCCATCTGAAGCTGCACGTCATTAAGCGCAGCGACAACAAGGAGCTGAACAACTGGACCTTCAAGGGCATCAGAACGCTTGAGGCTGATCCTGCCCAGGCAGAAAACGTCTGGATATATGACGAAGAGCCTTACTTCGATACGCGCACCAAGACCTTCGAAGGATATATCAGCCCGCGTAAGGGATACGCCATCCACGAAATCAACGTCGAGATTAACGGCGTAACAATCCCATATCGCTTGCAGATAAACAAGGAATAACATTTAATAATAGGTGGGTATGGCATTCCTGCCATACCCATTTTTAGATTTAACAAGTACGAACATAACACCTTTAAGATATGAAAAGTCGCAAAAACAACATAAACAGACCCGCACCGTCAAGAAGACTGCTGCTGCAGCTCCTTGCGATGATGGCCCTTACCGCAGCGCCAAGCAGTGTGTATGCGCAGAACTTAGGCTTCCACAAGAAGGGCCAAAGTGGATTGCCGCTTGACAGCCGCGGCATGCAGCAGACTGCAGAATGGCATTACTATTATTATCTGCCGACAAATAGCAACACAATGGAACTTGAGTTGCCTTTTGATGGATGGTTGAAAAGCTCAACCAATGACCTTGAGCCTTACGGATGGATTCGTTGGTATGACTATACTACAGACCTTAAGTCGGATAGACTGACAGTATATTCAAGATATTATACAAGTTTGAATAGTTTGAAGGACAAAACCAGCAAAAAGGATATAGGACTTATTGCCGGTACTCTCAGAAATTCTGCAAGAGATTATGCAGGAGTCAAATACAATAAACCGACGGGAGCAGATGCAGAAGATTGGGCTGGAGAAACTATCGCTTGTGATGTAAGCCGATACAATGATTATAGTATATCTACAAATTATGTTGAATATGAGCCAACCCTCTCCATCCGATACATCTTCCACATCAAGTCTGCAGCATATCTGGCAAAGCGAATCAAGGATGCTTTATGTGATCACAGCAGGGCTGCTGACCTGACTCTTGAGGACAACAAGCGTATCGTGTTCGGTGCAAAGGACGAACGCGCAAATATGACGCTGCGTACAAATATGAAGAATTCTGGTGGACAAAGATATTGGTTCTATCCTTTGAGAACAACCAAAGGTAAGACGGTTTATCCTACTACAGAGAGTCAGAAGATAACGGCAGCAGACTTCAATACCACTATGAAGCAGGCTAACGAGATAGTGTGGAGGGTCTACAATGAGGACAAGACAAAGTATTGCCAACTTTCATCCACTACTCAGTTCTGTGACTTGACTATAAATGCACTCAAGAACGCGACTTGGCGTAATGTTTCTAATGGCGCTACAACTTCTAAACCTACAGATATAGGCTTCGAACAGACTGTATATGTAGTGGCTTGGGCTGCAAATGGCGATTATATGTGTCCCGTTGCCAACTTTGAGGTGTTCATTCATAAGGGATATCCTAAGACAAAGGACGAGCTGACTGCTGACGGCGACGTAGACCGTACACTTTCCTATTTTGAGGGTAAGTATGAGCAGCAGACGGTCATCTCGTTCGATGACGACAATCCTGATCTGACATTGGATGCGCCGACAACGCCATTGAACAACATGAGTCTTAAGCCGTCCGACTTCAAATCACGTGCATACGGATTCACCTATGCGGAACTTGAAAGTTATGATTATTATTATGATGGTAGCACACCACACCACAGCAAGTCACCTATCCACGGTGATTATGGTCTCTATAAATCGGGTAACCTACGTGGCATTTCGTATGATAATGAAAACGGATACCAATGGTGGGCAGCCGGTTCACCTACTATCTACGATCGTACCCACGCAAAAACCAGCGGCAAGCAGTACGGACACTTCCTGTATGTGGACGCTTCGAACGAGAGCCGTCAGATTGCATCTGCCGACTTTAAGGCTAACCTCTGTACAGGTTCACAGCTGATTTTTAGTGGAGCCGTTGCCGAGTATACCGCATCATACAACGCAACTGCACCGCAGGTGATGTTCCGCCTTTATGGTATCAATAAGGACGAGAATGGCAACGTGACCGACCAAAAGCTTATCCAGTCGTTCTCGTCAGGCGACTTTAAGACTAATACAAAGTCTCATGAATATGGTAAGTGGTATCAGATTTACAGTAAGCAGGTGCTTCAGAAGTCTGCTGCTGCCGACAACTACACCGACTTCCGCATTGTGCTTGACAATATGTGTCAGAATACAAAGGGTGCCGACTACTGTATTGACGACCTTTGCCTCTATACTCAGACATCCAAGCTGGACGTACTTCAGAACAAGCCGCTCTGTCCTAACGAGACAGGTTATGAGACTGCTCCCGATGATATTACGCTGAAGCTCCGCGGCATCTACGAGACCTTCCAGGCGATGGTGAACCAGAAGGAGTCGAAACTCTTCTATCGCATCTGCGACGCTACAGGAACACCAGTGGACAACATCGACTATAACGGCGACGGAAAGCCCGACGAATACGGCACTGCACGCATTCCTGCTTCTTACAATGCAGCATACGTACTTCCTCCGGAAGCAGCCGGTGGCAAGACTAACGTTCCGATGTTCGAGTACGACAACAGCGGCAACCGATGCTTGGTAATCGCCAACCGCAACTTCAACATCGTACCGGGCAAGGACTATTACTTCTCCATCGCTTATCCGAGCGACGACAACCCTAATGTACCGGGCGATTGGGGAAAGAGCACAGACGTCTGCTCTACGTATAGTGGATTATTCCAGGTGGTGGAGCAGAACATCAAGCTGACCGACAAGAACAGTAACGTGCTCACAGCTCTGAGAGTTAACTGTAACACCAACACTCCGACCGTGGAGGTGATAGCCAAGATTGAGACGGCTGACCCCGTGAACGGCGGTAAGGTGACCATCGACAAAGTCAAGTTCGACTGGTTCCTCTCAAAGCCTAACGCAGAGAACGAGCTTTACTCTACATCAGGTCTGTTGGAGGCATTACACGCTTATCGTGCCAAGTATCCGGAATACAATGGATTGAGTACAGATTTCCGTAATGATAACCGTACGCAGTACGATCTCTTGAAGAAGTACGTGGACAGCAAGCAGCTGATTCTGAACGCCAGCAACTCAATGGGCAACCGTACGTTTGCTTCTGACGAGATGGGTCTTTATAAGATTGCTGTAATCCCAGTGCAAGACAAAGCCACCATCAACGGTCAGGTATACGAAATCTGTGCTGCCCCGATGTTAGTGGATCTGCGCGTGGTGACCGACGGACCGAACATCAACTTCGGCTTCCCTAACGTCATCTATCCGAACGACGCACGAACAGTACGTGTCGGTCTGCCGCAGATAAAGGCGATAGCCGAAAAGAATGGCGCTCTGAATCTGCCGATGACAGGCATAGAGAGAGCCACAAGCGTAAGGATGAGGGACTATGCTAAGGTGTTTATCTCTAACACCAACGACCCAAGCTTCAACTCCACAAAGCAGGAGATCGGCGTGGTGACATCAAACACCATCTACAGAACCGATAATACTGTAGGCATCCGCTTCAACAGCAATGCCGCTAAAATCCTGAAGGAAGGCTACTGGTATGAGATAAACTTCAGCTATGACAACGCAGACGGTTCTATGGCAAGCTGTCCGGGCGAGACATTCATCAAGATGTGCATCGTGCCTGAGTATGCCACATGGAACTCGTCGCCAAGAACTGCCAGCACAAACTGGAACGACGACAACAACTGGCTGCGCTCTACGAAGGCTGAGATCTTCAAGGACTCATACACTGACTATAACACCACCACGGCATTCATGCCGATGAAGTTCACGAAGGTGACCGTGGCTAATCAGAAGGACAAGGGCAAGGTTTATCCTAACCTTGACGAGATAAGCTACAGAAGCAACGGCATCGCTTCCTCAACGAAGATGAAGAGCTTTGCTTACGACTTCGTGGCGAAGTGGAGTGACACAGCAGACGGTTCGGACAATGGCAACGGCACTTTCTCTTGCGAGAAATGGGCAGGCAACTTCTGCGACCAGATCTACTTCAAGCCGGAGGCAGAGCTTCTCTACGCCAACTATCTGAACTACAACAAGGCATACGTGGAGAAGGAGCTGACGCCTAACACGTGGAGCATAATGTCTTCACCGCTGCAGCAGACATACGCCGGCGACCTCTACGTTCCGAAGGACGACGGACAGGAGCAGTCTGAGGCATTCCAGCCTATAACATATAAGGAGGGAGTGAACGACCGCAGCGCTTATCCCGTTTATCAGCGCAGCTGGGACGGCGACGCAAAGGAGATTGTGGACAACACAAAGTTCTATCAAGCCCACGAGGACGGAACAGTGGAAGAGACCACTAACGACTTCTTCCTGACATCAGGCTACTGGTCGCACGTATATAACAAGGTGGACGAGCAGTACACTAAGGGACAGGCGTTTGCTGTAAAGGCGGGCGATAAGTACACCGCAGGTGCACAGGGCGCCAACGCTACAGCCGTAATCCGTCTGCCGAAGGCTGACACCCAGTTCAGCTACTACGACAGCGAGAGCCAGAAGCCGGTGAATGTAACGGTCAACCGCGATGCTAATAGCTACCGAATGCTGCAGGGCGACGTTGCCGGCGACAAGACAATGGCAATGACTCAGCCGCTGAAGAAGAACCTGCACAGCGAAAATCGCTACCATCTCGTAGGCAATCCTTACACCTCATCGTTGAGTATGTATCGCTTCCTCAAGGCTAACACAGCCTTCGAGAACAGCATCTGGACTCTCGACAACGGCAAGGTAACGGCTTATACGCTTGCTCTGGATGAGGCTTACGACAAGAAGACGGACGTTCTGGTAAGTCCTACTCAGGCGTTCTTCGTGAAGCTGAAGACTGGAGAGAGCGCTACAGAGGCAACATTCAATGCCTCAATGCTCATCAACAAGGACGTTACTCCAGGCGAAAAGGCACTCGTCATCCGCCCGACTCTCACGCTGACAACGACGGACGGAGTCCGTAACAGCGAGTCGAAGCTCATCGTCAACGACGAGGCAAGTCGCGACTACGTGGAGGGTGAGGATGTGGAGATGCTCGGTGAGGGCAACATTGCCGAGATAGCTCAGGTCTACTCAGTAGCCGGTTCGCAGGCTGTGGCGCTCAACGCTTCCGACGACATCAACTGGATGCCGGTGGGTGTAGTGGCACCAAAGAGCAAGGACATCGACGTGAACATCAGTCTAAACAGCAAGATGCTTATCAAGATGAACAACGAAGGCTCGCAGCTCTTCCTCTTCGACGCCACAACAAAGACGTTCTCAGAGATTAAGGACGGCATGACGGTGAAGATGATGGCTAACGACCACGGTCGCTACTACATCACCAACCAGTCGTCACTAAACACTACGGACATCAATACCATAGAATGCTTCTCACCGACGGACAACACCATCGTGGTGGCAACGCTGAAGGGCGACGTGAAGCGTGTGGTGGTATACGATGTGGCAGGAAGTCTTGTGACAAGCAACCACAGTGTAAACGGCGGTCGCTGCCAGCTCAACGTACCGAAGGCAGGCATCTACGTCGTGAAAGCCACGACAAAGGAGGACCGTACGGAGACATTCAAGATTGTGGTGAGATAACTATCGCACGCACAAGAACTAAACAATAAAGAAAAAATCTTATCGTATTATTAAAAAAGGGAACGCTGTGAAGGAGGGCACTGAAAAACCTCTTAAATTCTTTTATGTCTAAAAATAATGCTCATATGTAGGTCGTTTTGCTTGCATATGTGCATTATTTTTTGTACCTTTATAGCATATTTAGAGAGATATGCTAGCACAACAAGAAACACTCCAGTTTACCGATTATTCCGGTCTATATGACAAGGTCGTTCCCAAGAAGCACTTGCTTCGCCAAATTAATGACCTTGTAGACTTTTCTTTTGTTTACAAAGAACTTGTTTCAAAATACTGCAAGGATAATGGCAGAAAAGCCGAAAGCCCAATCAGACTTTTTAAGTATCTACTTCTGAAAGTTATCTACGACTCTTCTGACGTAGATGTTGTTGAACGTTCCATGTACGACATGTCCTTCAAGTACTTTTTAGGCATGTCTCCAGAAGAGGGCGTAATCAATCCTAGCACGCTCACTAAGTTCAGAAAACTTCGACTTAAGGATATCGACTTGCTTGATATGCTTATTTCAAAGACCGTTTCCATTGCTATAGAGAAAGGGATAATCAAGTCCAATACTATCATTGTTGACGCTACTCACTCTGGCTCTCGTTCGAATCCCTATACTCCTATACAGATATTGAAACTTCGCTCAAAACAAATACGTAAGTCCTTGTATGAAAATGACGAATCCATAAAGGATATTCTTCCAGCAAAGAACGAAGATGACAGTTTGGAGCATGAGTTGGCATATACGAAGGCGCTTGTTGATAAAGTATCAGAGGATAAGCTCTTGGTAAATATCCCCATGATTCAAGAACGTCTCAACATGCTGATGGAGACCCTTGAGGACATACAAGATCGCTATACCACGTCTAAGGATAAGGATGCCAGAATTGGCCATAAATCAGCCGAGAATCAGTTCTTCGGCTACAAGAGCCATATTGCCATCACTCCAGAGCGGCTGATTGTAGCAGCCACGGTCACTTCTGGAGAAAAAGGCGATGGCAAACAACTACCCGAACTGATAGACAAAGCCAAAGAAAATGGCATAGAGGTAGATACCGTTGTTGGAGATGCAGCCTATTCAGGAGATAGCAATCTGAAAAAAGCAAAGAATGAAGATATAAAGATCGTAGCCAGGCTTAGTCCCTGCATAAGCCAGGGATTTAGATCAGAATCAGATAAATGGGATTACAACAAGGACGCTGGCATGTTTGTATGCCCAGCAGGTCACATGGCTACAAGAAAAGTAAAGCAAGGAAAGAAGAATGTACAAGGCAACCAAGTATATACCTATTATTTTGATGTAGAGAAATGCAAGGCATGTGCCTTAAGAGAAGGATGCTACAAGGCTGGTGCGAAATCTAAAACATATAGCGTAACTATTAAGACAGCCACCCAGCAAGCTCAACTGGCATTCCAACAAACAGAGGAGTTTAAGGAAGCTTACAGAGAACGCTACAAGATAGAGGCAAAGAATGCTGAGTTAAAGAACGTCTTTGGATATGACAGGGCAGAATCCTACGGAATAGATGCCATGCGTATGCAAGGAGCAGTAACTATGTTTGCAGCTAACGTAAAACGTATCATTAAAATCATGAATGGAGGCAAATAAGGCGGAAATGCCTTAAAAAAACTCGGAATGCGGTCAAATGGAGCCATATATAGGTCTGTGAGGCATTATTGGGCGAGTTCTTCAAGTATTTCCGAAAATTCCTAATAAAAGCGGGGTCGCAACACAATGGTGTCGCGGCCCCGCTATTCTTGTTGTTAGGCTTGGAATTTGAGAGGTTTTTCAGTGCTCTCCTGTGAAGCGCTCCCTTTTTTGTTACTTTACTCAAGTTTCGCAAGCGAAAGGAGTTATAGGAAGTTATTCTCCCACAGATTCTTTTAGTTGTTATTTAGTAGTTATTAACCTGAGTTCGGGATAAGCGACAGTCGTTTTTCTTGCTATGCCAGATT
>ERZ1031020.386-NODE-386-length-17199-cov-8.131825_pt1 | contig 17199 bp, 19 predicted proteins | sample MGYA00517109_ERZ1031020 | MGnify/ENA primary metagenome ERZ1031020 (study PRJEB33719, sample SAMN04261270) | wastewater metagenome | biome: rural village; feature: human; material: feces | host: Homo sapiens | place: El Salvador | collected 2013-01-07 ... | reverse complement strand
CATCGGGCATTATCTGAACATAAAACACTATCAATAAGTTGGAGTCATTACCCCCCGGACGAGTGGGAATCCATGGTAGGGATTTTTACCGAAATGGAAGAACACTATTAGGGGGCACCTCAGAAAACGGAAAATAAAGCACGCTAAGGCATAGCTGACCTTGCCAGGCCTGCTTCGCCCTGTAGTGACGCGATCAACGGGCAGGAAACATTCCCCTTTCGTGCATGGCAGGCGCACACGAGTTCAGACAGCACGGTTTCCATGCGCGCCAAGTCGGCCATCTTCTCGCGCACGTCCTTGAGCTTGTGTTCGGCCAGGCTGCTGGCCTCCTCGCAGTGGGTGCCATCGTCGAGCCGCAACAGCTCGGCAATCTCGTCCAGACTGAACCCCAGCCGCTGTGCCGATTTCACGAATTTCACCCGAACCACGTCCGCCTCCCCATAGCGGCGGATGCTGCCGTAAGGCTTGTCCGGTTCCCGCAACAGGCCCTTGCGCTGATAGAAGCGGATTGTCTCCACGTTGACCCCGGCCGCCTTGGCAAAAACGCCAATGGTCAGGTTTTCCAAATTATTTTCCATATCGCTTGACTCCGTACATGAGTACGGAAGTAAGGTTACGCTATCCAATCCAAATTCAAAAGGGCCAACGTATGTCTGAACCACAAAACGGGCGCGGTGCGCTCTTCGCCGGCGGGCTGGCCGCCATTCTTGCATCGACCTGCTGCCTGGGGCCGCTAGTACTGGTCGCCCTGGGCTTCTCCGGTGCTTGGATCGGCAACCTGACGGTGCTGGAACCCTATCGACCGTTGTTCATCGGCGCGGCGCTAGTGGCGCTGTTCTTCGCCTGGAAGCGGATTTACCGGCCCGTGCAGGCATGCAAGCCAGGTGAGGTCTGCGCGATTCCGCAGGTGCGCGCCACCTACAAGCTGATTTTCTGGATCGTGGCCGTGCTGGTCCTGGTCGCGCTTGGATTTCCCTATGTCGTTCCATTTTTCTATTAACCAGGAGTTCATCATGAAGAAACTGTTTGCCTCCCTTGCCCTCGCCGCCGCTGTTGCCCCGGTGTGGGCCGCTACCCAGACCGTCACGCTAGCGGTTCCCGGCATGACTTGCGCCGCCTGCCCGATCACAGTCAAGAAAGCGCTCTCCAAGGTCGAAGGCGTGAGCAAGGTCGATGTGGGCTTCGAGAAGCGCGAGGCCGTCGTCACTTTTGACGACACCAAGGCCAGCGTACAGAAGCTGACCAAGGCCACCGCAGACGCCGGCTATCCGTCCAGCGTCAAGCAGTGAGCCAGCAAGCCAACGACAACAGCGAGAGCCGCTTCATGGGACTGATGACACGCATTGCCGATAAAACCGGCGCGCTCGGCAGCGTCGTTTCCGCGATGGGCTGCGCCGCCTGCTTTCCAGCCCTCGCCAGCTTCGGCGCGGCCATCGGGCTGGGCTTCTTGAGCCAGTACGAGGGACTGTTCATCAGCCGCCTGCTGCCGCTGTTTGCCGCGCTGGCCTTCCTGGCGAACGCGCTGGGTTGGTTCAGTCATCGGCAATGGCTGCGCAGTCTGCTCGGCATGATCGGCCCGGCCATCGTGTTTGCGGCCACGGTCTGGCTGCTCGGCAACTGGTGGACGGCGAACCTGATGTACGTCGGCCTGGCCTTGATGATTGGGGTGTCGATCTGGGACTTCGTGTCGCCGGCGCATCGCCGTTGCGGACCGGACGGCTGCGAACTCCCCGCCAAGCGCTTGTGAAAGACGGCTGACCGTGCGACACGGCGGCCCACACGAATAAGGAACGATGGTATGAGCACTCTCAAAATCACCGGCATGACTTGCGACTCGTGCGCAGTGCATGTCAAGGACGCCCTGGAGAAAGTGCCCGGCGTGCAATCAGCGGATGTCTCCTACGCCAAGGGCAGCGCCAAGCTCGCCATTGAGGTCGGCACGTCACCCGACGCGCTGACGGCCGCTGTAGCTGGACTCGGTTATCGGGCCACGCTGGCCGATGCCCCCTCAGTTTCGACGCCGGGCGGATTGCTCGACAAGATGCGCGATCTGCTGGGCAGAAACGACAAGACGGGTAGCAGCGGCGCATTGCATATCGCCGTCATCGGCAGCGGCGGGGCCGCGATGGCAGCGGCGCTGAAGGCCGTCGAGCAAGGCGCACGTGTCACGCTGATCGAGCGCGGCACCATCGGCGGCACCTGCGTCAATGTCGGTTGTGTGCCGTCCAAGATCATGATCCGCGCCGCCCATATCGCCCATCTGCGCCGGGAAAGCCCGTTCGATGGCGGCATCGCCGCTACCACGCCGACCATCCAGCGCACGGCGCTGCTGGCCCAGCAGCAGGCCCGCGTCGATGAACTGCGCCACGCCAAGTACGAAGGCATCTTGGAGGGCAATCCGGCGATCACTGTGCTGCACGGCTCCGCCCGCTTTAAGGACAATCGCAACCTGATCGTGCAACTCAACGACGGCGGCGAGCGCGTGGTGGCATTCGACCGCTGCCTGATCGCCACCGGCGCGAGCCCGGCCGTGCCGCCGATTCCCGGCCTGAAAGACACTCCGTACTGGACTTCCACTGAAGCGCTGGTCAGCGAGACGATTCCTAAGCGCCTGGCCGTGATTGGCTCATCAGTGGTGGCGCTGGAGCTGGCGCAGGCGTTCGCCCGACTCGGAGCGAAGGTGACGATCCTGGCTCGCAGCACGCTGTTCTTCCGCGAAGACCCAGCTATAGGCGAAGCCGTCACGGCCGCATTCCGCATGGAGGGCATCGAGGTGAGGGAACACACCCAGGCCAGCCAGGTCGCGTATATCAATGGTGAAGGGGACGGCGAATTCGTGCTCACCACGGCGCACGGCGAACTGCGCGCCGACAAGCTGCTGGTCGCCACCGGCCGCGCGCCCAACACACGCAAGCTGGCACTGGATGCGACGGGCGTCACGCTCACCCCGCAAGGCGCTATCGTCATCGACCCCGGCATGCGTACAAGCGTGGAACACATCTACGCCGCAGGCGACTGCACCGACCAGCCGCAGTTCGTCTATGTGGCGGCAGCGGCCGGCACTCGCGCCGCGATCAACATGACCGGCGGTGACGCGGCCCTGAACCTGACCGCGATGCCGGCCGTGGTGTTCACCGACCCGCAAGTGGCGACCGTAGGCTACAGCGAGGCGGAAGCGCACCATGACGGCATCAAAACTGATAGTCGCACGCTAACGCTGGACAACGTGCCGCGCGCGCTCGCCAACTTCGACACGCGCGGCTTCATCAAACTGGTGGTTGAAGAAGGCAGCGGACGACTGATCGGCGTGCAGGCAGTGGCCCCGGAAGCGGGCGAACTGATCCAGACGGCCGCACTGGCGATTCGCAACCGGATGACGGTGCAGGAACTGGCCGACCAGTTGTTCCCCTACCTGACGATGGTCGAAGGGTTGAAGCTCGCGGCGCAGACCTTCAACAAGGATGTGAAGCAGCTTTCCTGCTGCGCCGGGTGAGGACAAGGAGGTGTGCGATGAGCGCCTACACGGTATCGCAACTGGCCCATAACGCTGGGGTGAGCGTACATATCGTGCGCGACTACCTGGTGCGCGGCTTGTTACGGCCGGTGGCCTGCACCACGGGCGGCTACGGCGTGTTCGACGATGCGGCCTTGCAACGGCTGTGCTTCGTGCGCGCGGCCTTCGAGGCGGGTATCGGCCTGGATGCCCTGGCGCGGCTGTGCCGTGCGCTCGACGCAGCGGACGGCGCACAAGCCGCAGCGCAGCTTGCCGTGCTGCGCCAGTTGGTCGAGCGGCGGCGCGCGGCGTTGGCCCATCTGGACGCGCAACTGGCCTCCATGCCAGCCGAGCGGGCGCACGAGGAGGCATTGCCGTGAACGCCCCTGACAAACTGCCGCCCGAGACGCGCCAACCCGTTTCCGGCTACCTGTGGGGTGCGCTGGCCGTGTTGACCTGCCCCTGCCATCTGCCGATTCTCGCCGCCGTGCTGGCCGGGACGACCGCCGGTGCCTTCCTTGGCGAGCATTGGGGTGTTGCCGCGCTCGCGCTGACCGGCTTGTTCGTTCTGGCCGTAACGCGGCTGCTGCGCGCCTTCCGGGGCGGATCATGACGAGTTCGCAGCCCGCCGGATGGACGGCGGCCGAGTTGGCGCAGGCGGCGGCGCGCGGACAGCTTGACCTGCATTACCAGCCGCTGGTCGATCTGCGCGATCACCGGATCGCTGGCGCGGAAGCGTTGATGCGCTGGCGGCATCCGAGGCTTGGCCTGTTGCCGCCCGGCCAGTTCCTGCCGCTGGCCGAGTCGTTCGGCCTGATGCCGGAAATAGGCGCGTGGGTGCTGGGCGAGGCCTGTCGCCAGATGCACAAGTGGCAAGGACCGGCATGGCAACCGTTCCGTCTTGCCATCAATGTGTCCGCCAGCCAGGTTGGGCCAACGTTCGACGACGAGGTAAAGCGGGTGCTGGCCGATATGGCCCTGCCCGCCGAGCTTCTGGAGATCGAACTGACCGAATCGGTCGCATTCGGCAATCCAGCCCTGTTCGCCAGTTTCGACGCCTTGCGCGCCATCGGCGTGCGCTTCGCCGCCGACGACTTCGGCACCGGCTATTCCTGCCTGCAACATCTGAAATGCTGCCCCATCACCACATTGAAAATCGACCAATCCTTTGTCGCCAGGCTCCCGGATGATGCCCGTGACCAAACTATCGTGCGGGCGGTGATCCAGCTCGCGCACGGGCTGGGCATGGATGTCATTTTCAGAAGACGACTGCACCAGTTGATTGGGCGTAATGGCTGTTGTGCAGCCAGCTCCTGACAGTTCAATATCAGAAGTGATCTGCACCAATCTCGACTATGCTCAATACTCGTGTGCACCAAAGCGAGGTGAGCATGGCGACGGACACCCCACGGATTCCAGAACAAGGCGTGGCCACTCTGCCTGATGAGGCTTGGGAGCGTGCGCGCCGTCGTGCGGAGATCATCAGTCCGTTGGCGCAGTCGGAGACGGTCGGGCACGAAGCGGCCGATATGGCGGCTCAGGCGCTGGGCTTGTCTCGGCGCCAGGTATACGTTCTGATCCGGCGTGCCCGGCAAGGCAGCGGCCTCGTGACGGATCTGGTGCCCGGCCAGTCCGGTGGAGGTAAAGGTAAGGGGCGCTTGCCGGAACCGGTCGAGCGCGTCATCCACGAGCTACTGCAAAAGCGGTTCCTGACCAAGCAGAAGCGCAGCCTAGCGGCCTTTCACCGCGAAGTCACTCAGGTGTGCAAGGCTCAAAAACTGCGAGTGCCGGCGCGCAATACCGTGGCCTTACGGATCGCTAGCCTTGACCCGCGCAAGGTCATCCGCCGGCGGGAAGGCCAGGATGCCGCTCGTGACCTACAAGGTGTGGGCGGCGAGCCTCCTGCCGTGACCGCGCCGCTGGAGCAGGTGCAGATAGACCATACGGTCATCGACCTGATCGTGGTCGATGACCGCGACCGGCAACCTATTGGCCGCCCGTACCTGACCCTCGCCATCGACGTGTTCACCCGCTGCGTGCTCGGCATGGTCGTCACGCTGGAAGCGCCGTCTGCCGTTTCGGTTGGCCTGTGCCTCGTGCATGTCGCCTGCGACAAGCGCCCTTGGCTGGAAGGACTGAACGTGGAAATGGATTGGCAGATGAGCGGCAAGCCCTTGCTGCTCTACCTAGACAACGCGGCCGAGTTCAAGAGCGAGGCCCTGCGCCGGGGTTGCGAGCAGCATGGCATCCGGCTGGACTATCGCCCGCTGGGACAGCCGCACTATGGCGGCATCGTGGAACGGATCATCGGCACGGCGATGCAGATGATTCACGACGAACTGCCGGGAACGACCTTCTCCAACCCTGACCAGCGCGGCGACTACGATTCCGAAAACAAGGCCGCCCTGACGCTGCGCGAGCTAGAGCGCTGGCTCACATTGGCGGTCGGCACCTACCACGGTTCGGTGCACAACGGCCTGCTCCAACCGCCGGCCGCGCGCTGGGCCGAGGCCGTGGCGCGTGTCGGCGTACCGGCCGTCGTCACACGCGCTACTTCGTTCCTGGTCGATTTTCTGCCGATCCTCCGGCGCACGCTGACCCGCACCGGCTTTGTCATCGACCACATCCACTACTACGCCGATGCGCTCAAGCCGTGGATTGCGCGGCGTGAACGCTGGCCGTCCTTTCTGATCCGGCGCGATCCGCGCGACATCAGCCGTATCTGGGTCCTGGAACCGGAGGGACAGCATTACCTGGAAATTCCCTACCGTACCTTGTCGCATCCGGCTGTCACCCTCTGGGAACAACGGCAGGCGCTGGCGAAACTGCGGCAGCAAGGGCGCGAACAGGTGGATGAGTCGGCGCTGTTCCGCATGATCGGCCAGATGCGTGAGATTGTGACCAGCGCGCAGAAGGCCACACGCAAGGCGCGGCGTGACGCGGATCGCCGCCAGCACCTCAAGACATCAGCTCGGCCGGACAAGCCCGTTCCGCCGGATACGGATATTGCCGACCCGCAGGCAGACAACTTGCCACCCGCCAAACCGTTCGACCAGATTGAGGAGTGGTAGCCGTGGACGAATATCCCATCATCGACCTGTCCCACCTGCTGCCGGCGGCCCAGGGCTTGGCCCGTCTTCCGGCGGACGAGCGCATCCAGCGCCTTCGCGCCGACCGCTGGATCGGCTATCCGCGCGCAGTCGAGGCGCTGAACCGGCTGGAAGCCCTTTATGCGTGGCCAAACAAGCAACGCATGCCCAACCTGCTGCTGGTTGGCCCGACCAACAATGGCAAGTCGATGATCGTCGAGAAGTTCCGCCGCACCCACCCGGCCAGCTCCGACGCCGACCAGGAGCACATCCCGGTGTTGGTCGTGCAGATGCCGTCCGAGCCGTCCGTGATCCGCTTCTACGTCGCGCTGCTCGCCGCGATGGGCGCGCCGCTGCGCCCACGCCCACGGTTGCCGGAAATGGAGCAACTGGCTCTGGCACTGCTGCGCAAGGTCGGCGTGCGCATGCTGGTGATCGACGAGCTGCACAACGTGCTGGCCGGCAACAGCGTCAACCGCCGGGAATTCCTCAACCTGCTGCGCTTCCTCGGCAACGAACTGCGCATCCCGTTGGTTGGGGTAGGCACGCGCGACGCCTACCTAGCCATCCGCTCCGATGACCAGTTGGAAAATCGCTTCGAGCCGATGATGCTGCCGGTATGGGAGGCCAACGACGATTGCTGCTCACTGCTGGCCAGCTTCGCCGCTTCGCTCCCGCTGCGCCGGCCTTCCCCAATTGCCACGCTGGACATGGCTCGCTACCTGCTCACACGCAGCGAGGGCACCATAGGGGAACTGGCGCACTTGCTGATGGCGGCGGCCATCGTCGCCGTGGAGAGCGGCGAGGAAGCGATCAACCATCGCACACTCAGCATGGCCTGTTGAGTTGCATCTAAAATTGACCCACTGGGGGTGCGGACGATTTCTTGGACGGTTTATACGGACATCAATCCGACCGCATGACGATACTCGATGGGACTACGCCCGCCAAGCGACACTTTGATGCGGCGCTCGTTGTACCAGTGGATATAGGCATCGATTCGCGTCATGAGGTCTTTCAGCGTCACGTGCTGCCAATTCCTCGGGTAGATTAGTTCGGTCTTCAATCGTCCGAAAAAGCCCTCGCATGCAGCATTGTCTGGCGAGCAGCCCTTTTTGGACATCGACCGCGTTAATTGGGCATTTTCAGTGCGGCGGATCCACGCAGGCCAGCGATAATGCGAGCCCCTGTCCGAATGGATAACCGGATGCTCACCGGGTCGCAGTGTCCGTACCGCGTGATCCAGCATGGTATTGACCAGGTTCGCATCCGGGCTGGTGCCGATATTCCAGGCCACCACCAGCCCATCGAAGCAATCGACGATCGGCGAGACGTAGACCTTCCCTGCCGGAATGTGTATTTCCGTCAGATCGGTCAACCATTTCGTATTCGGCGCCGACGCGTGAAAGTCGCGATTCAGCAGATTCGGGACCGCTGGTGTCGGGTCGCCAGCATACGCCGAGAAGCGCCGGCGGCGCGGTGTTCTCACGACCAGACGCTCTTGCGCCATCAAGCGACGCACGACCTTCTCGGACACACGCATGCCACCAAGGCGCAAGGCACTATCAATGCGTCGATAGCCATAGCAGCGGTAGTTGTCCTCGAAGATAGTCCGAATGACCTCACGCACCTGCGTGTACTTGTCGGGCCGCGTCTGCCGCAGGCGTTGATAGAAGTATGTGCTGCGCGCCAGCTTCAGGCCGCACAACAGATTGGCTAATGGAAACGTGACTCTGAGGGCATCAACCACCTTCGTTTTTTCTCGGCTTGTCAGTTCGAGGGGGTTGATGCCCATGTCTTTTTTTATCAATTCACTCGCCTTCTCCAGAATTGCATTCTCCATGCGAAGCCGCTGGTTCTGGCTCTCCAGTTCGGCCAGTTCCCTGAGTAGTGCCTCATGCCGCTGCTCGAGCGAGGTGTCACCTTTCTTCTTTGTCATGGGTTTTAGGGGCACTTTGCCAAGTAATCGATGCTGCCAGTTATACAACGTTGGTCGCGATACACCGACAGTGTCGGCCACATCCTTTGCCGAACCTACGCGCAGGTTCAGTGCAATGACGGCTTGCTGCTTCTCGAGGCGAGAGCGGGCGACTGTGGGAGCGCTGCTGCCGACGACCGTCCTAGCGAATTCAGGGCGTAAATCACGGATCCAGGCACGCAAGGCCTCGCGGCTTGGGTAGCCCAGGCTTCGGATTGTGTGACTCAGGCAGTAGCCTTGTTCGATATAGTGATCTACTGCCCGTTGCTTTTGCTCATCGGTGTACTGCCGTTTTATCCGTTGATAGCCTCGGCGAAGATCCTGATTCCGTTCGAATTCTGCCAACCAGGCCTTCAGCGAGTTCTTGGTGGGGTATCCCAGCTGCCGTAGTGTGGCGCTCATCCGGCGCCCAAGCTTCAGGTACAACCTCACGGCTCGAAGGCGATCTTCATACGAATACATGAACTACTCCTAAAGTAGTCCAAGATTTTGTCCGCACCCCAACTTAGGGTAAAGATTTGCGTCGAAATTTGACCCACGTATGACACTGTTTCCCGTCTGGATATGGCGGGAGAAATCAAGGAGTGATAAACGTGGCGATATTGAGCGCAATTCGACGCTGGCATTTTCGCGATGGTGCGTCGATTCGGGAAATAGCCCGACGAAGCGGCCTGTCCAGGAACACCGTTCGCAAGTATTTGCAAAGCAAGGTGGTTGAACCGCAGTACCCAGCGCGAGACAGCGTTGGCAAGTTAAGTCCTTTTGAGCCCAAGTTAAGGCAGTGGCTCTCCACCGAGCACAAAAAGACAAAGAAGCTGCGCAGAAACCTGCGCAGCATGTACCGGGATTTGGTCGCTTTGGGCTTTACCGGGTCTTATGACCGAGTGTGTGCCTTTGCCCGACAGTGGAAAGATTCCGAACAGTTCAAGGCGCAAACCTCGGGCAAGGGTTGTTTCATCCCCTTGCGCTTTGCTTGTGGCGAAGCCTTCCAATTCGATTGGAGTGAGGACTTTGCCCGCATAGCGGGCAAACAGGTCAAACTTCAGATTGCCCAGTTTAAGTTGGCCCACAGCCGGGCCTTTGTGCTTCGGGCTTACTACCAGCAAAAACATGAAATGCTGTTTGATGCCCACTGGCATGCCTTTCAAATCTTCGGTGGCATTCCCAAGCGCGGCATCTACGACAACATGAAGACCGCTGTGGATTCGGTGGGGCGTGGCAAAGAGCGCAGGGTCAATCAGCGGTTCACTGCCATGGTCAGCCACTACCTGTTTGATGCGCAGTTCTGTAATCCAGCATCGGGTTGGGAGAAAGGCCAGATTGAGAAGAACGTGCAGGATTCCCGCCAACGCCTGTGGCAAGGGGCACCAGACTTTCAAAGCCTTGCTGATTTGAATGTGTGGCTTGAGCATCGCTGCAAAGCGCTGTGGTCTGAGCTGCGCCACCCCGAATTGGACCAAACCGTGCAAGAGGCCTTTGCCGATGAACAAGGCGAGTTGATGGCGCTACCCAATGCCTTTGATGCATTCGTGGAGCAAACCAAGCGAGTCACTTCAACCTGCCTTGTTCACCACGAGGGCAATCGCTACAGCGTTCCTGCCAGTTACGCCAACAGGGCCATCAGCCTTCGGATTTATGCAGACAAGCTGGTGATGGCTGCCGAAGGCCAACACATTGCCGAGCATCCAAGATTGTTTGGCAGTGGCCACGCTCGGCGTGGCCACACACAATACGACTGGCACCATTACTTGTCTGTGCTTCAGAAGAAACCTGGGGCGTTGCGCAATGGTGCGCCATTTGCTGAATTGCCACCCGCGTTCAAGAAGCTTCAATCCATCTTGCTGCAACGCCCCGGCGGTGACCGTGACATGGTGGAAATTCTGGCCCTTGTATTGCACCACGATGAAGGTGCGGTACTCAGTGCTGTGGAATTGGCATTGGAGTGTGGCAAGCCATCGAAGGAGCATGTGCTTAATCTGTTGGGACGTTTGACCGAAGAACCTCCACCCAAACCGATTCCAATTCCCAAGGGGTTAAGGCTGACATTGGAACCACAGGCCAACGTGAACCGCTATGACAGTTTAAGGAGAGCCCATGATGCAGCATGAAGGCCATGTGAGAATCCTCAAATCCTTGAAACTCTTTGGCATGGCACACGCCATTGAGGAGTTGGGCAATCAGAATTCACCAGCATTTAATCAAGCCTTGCCCATGCTGGACAGCTTGATTAAAGCTGAAGTGGCAGAGCGTGAAGTACGTTCGGTGAACTATCAATTGCGGGTGGCCAAGTTCCCCGTGTATCGGGACTTGGTGGGCTTTGACTTCAGTCAAAGCCTGGTTAATGAGGCCACGGTCAAACAATTGCACCGGTGCGACTTCATGGAACAAGCCCAGAACGTGGTGCTGATTGGTGGGCCAGGCACAGGCAAGACTCACCTGGCCACAGCCATTGGTACACAAGCAGTGATGCACTTGAACCGACGGGTGCGTTTCTTCTCCACCGTGGATTTGGTCAATGCACTGGAGCAAGAGAAATCATCTGGGCGTCAGGGACAAATCGCAAACCGTCTGTTGTATGCCGATTTGGTGATTCTGGATGAGCTGGGATATTTGCCTTTTAGCCAAACCGGTGGGGCACTGCTGTTTCACCTGCTCTCAAAGCTGTACGAAAAAACCAGCGTGATACTGACCACCAACTTGAGCTTCTCGGAATGGAGCCGAGTGTTTGGCGATGAAAAGATGACAACAGCGTTGTTGGACCGACTAACCCACCACTGCCACATCCTGGAAACCGGCAATGAAAGTTACCGCTTCAAACACAGTTCAACTCAGAATAAGCAGGAGGAAAAACAGACCCGCAAACTGAAAATCGAGACATAATTCTGACAACAAGGGGTGGGTCAAAATTCAATGCAAATCCCGGGTCAAATTTGGGTGCAAATCAACAGATATCGACAACCTCTCGCGCAACCAAGACATCGCGGTCGGACTGCAAGTGATCTTGAAGCCACGGGCCCGTCCCACCCCGACATGGACCTCGATGCCCGAACGGACGTTAGATTTCGAGTTCTAGGCGTTCTGCGATGAAGGTTGGATCCCAGCCGGGATTGAAAGTGTCGACGTGGGTGAATCCGAGCCGCTCGTATAGGCCACGCAGGTTCGGGTGGCAGTCGAGCCGCAGCTTGGCGCACCCCTGCGTTCGCGCGGCATGGCGGCAAGCCTCGATCAGCGCGGAGCTGACACCCCGGCCCGCATGTGTCCGTCGCACCGCGAGCTTGTGCAGATATGCGGCCTCCCCCTTGAGGGCGTCGGGCCAGAACTCGGGATCCTCGGCCGACAAGGTGCAACAGCCGACGATGCCGTCGCTGCAACTCGCGACTAGGAGCTCGGATCTCAGGACGAAGGTCTCCGCGAATGTCCGGTCGATCCGCGCGACGTCCCAGGCGGGCGTTCCCTTGGCGGACATCCACGCCGCAGCGTCGTGCATCAGCCGCACAACCTCGTCGATATCACCCGAGCAGGCGACCCGAACGTTCGGAGGCTCCTCGCTGTCCATTCGCTCCCCTGGCGCGGTATGAACCGCCGCCTCATAGTGCAGTTTGATCCTGACGAGCCCAGCATGTCTGCGCCCACCTTCGCGGAACCTGACCAGGGTCCGCTAGCGGGCGGCCGGAAGGTGAATGCTAGGCATGATCTAACCCTCGGTCTCTGGCGTCGCGACTGCGAAATTTCGCGAGGGTTTCCGAGAAGGTGATTGCGCTTCGCAGATCTCCAGGCGCGTGGGTGCGGACGTAGTCAGCGCCATTGCCGATCGCGTGAAGTTCCGCCGCAAGGCTCGCTGGACCCAGATCCTTTACAGGAAGGCCAACGGTGGCGCCCAAGAAGGATTTCCGCGACACCGAGACCAATAGCGGAAGCCCCAACGCCGACTTCAGCTTTTGAAGGTTCGACAGCACGTGCAGCGATGTTTCCGGTGCGGGGCTCAAGAAAAATCCCATCCCCGGATCGAGGATGAGCCGGTCGGCAGCGACCCCGCTCCGTCGCAAGGCGGAAACCCGCGCCTCGAAGAACCGCACAATCTCGTCGAGCGCGTCTTCGGGTCGAAGGTGACCGGTGCGGGTGGCGATGCCATCCCGCTGCGCTGAGTGCATAACCACCAGCCTGCAGTCCGCCTCAGCAATATCGGGATAGAGCGCAGGGTCAGGAAATCCTTGGATATCGTTCAGGTAGCCCACGCCGCGCTTGAGCGCATAGCGCTGGGTTTCCGGTTGGAAGCTGTCGATTGAAACACGGTGCATCTGATCGGACAGGGCGTCTAAGAGCGGCGCAATACGTCTGATCTCATCGGCCGGCGATACAGGCCTCGCGTCCGGATGGCTGGCGGCCGGTCCGACATCCACGACGTCTGATCCGACTCGCAGCATTTCGATCGCCGCGGTGACAGCGCCGGCGGGGTCTAGCCGCCGGCTCTCATCGAAGAAGGAGTCCTCGGTGAGATTCAGAATGCCGAACACCGTCACCATGGCGTCGGCCTCCGCAGCGACTTCCACGATGGGGATCGGGCGAGCAAAAAGGCAGCAATTATGAGCCCCATACCTACAAAGCCCCACGCATCAAGCTTTTGCCCATGAAGCAACCAGGCAATGGCTGTAATTATGACGACGCCGAGTCCCGACCAGACTGCATAAGCAACACCGACAGGGATGGATTTCAGAACCAGAGAAAGAAAATAAAATGCGATGCCATAACCGATTATGACAACGGCGGAAGGGGCAAGCTTAGTAAAGCCCTCGCTAGATTTTAATGCGGATGTTGCGATTACTTCGCCAACTATTGCGATAACAAGAAAAAGCCAGCCTTTCATGATATATCTCCCAATTTGTGTAGGGCTTATTATGCACGCTTAAAAATAATAAAAGCAGACTTGACCTGATAGTTTGGCTGTGAGCAATTATGTGCTTAGTGCATCTAACGAATTAGCTCAGCGGGCGGCGAAGCCATCCGCTGGAGCGACTAGTTGGGCTGTGGACGGTGCCGCATGATTTGGCCGTCAGGCGGTGCATTTCAACCGTGACTTCAGGCCACCCGTTCAAGCGCAGTCATGGGATAAATCTGGACTGAGCCTGGGTGAGATTCGGACTCGACGGCGTAGCCTTCAGGGGTAAGTGTTGTGCAGTACCACCCGACAATGCGCCCCTGCCAAGCAGCGCCAGACTTCTTGCGTACGCGATCCCCCAAGGCAAACGTGGCGTTTGATGGGAATGCGAACCGGCCAGCAGCTGAAGTACTGACCTCATTTTTTCCTTCATTCATTTCAAACCTCTTTTTAATGTTTTAGGTTATCGCCAGCTCGGCAACTTGATACTCTGGTGAAGCCCAACTTTGTTTTAGGGCGACTGCCCTGCTGCGTAACATCGTTGCTGCTCCATAACATCAAACATCGACCCACGGCGTAACGCGCTTGCTGCTTGGATGCCCGAGGCATAGACTGTACAAAAAAACAGTCATAACAAGCCATGAAAACCGCCACTGCGCCGTTACCACCGCTGCGTTCGGTCAAGGTTCTGGACCAGTTGCGTGAGCGCATACGCTACTTGCATTACAGCTTACCAACCGAACAGGCTTATGTCCACTGGGTTCGTGCCTTCATCCGTTTCCACGGTGTGCGTCACCCGGCAACCTTGGGCAGCAGCGAAGTCGAGGCATTTCTGTCCTGGCTGGCGAACGAGCGCAAGGTTTCGGTCTCCACGCATCGTCAGGCATTGGCGGCCTTGCTGTTCTTCTACGGCAAGGTGCTGTGCACGGATCTGCCCTGGCAGGGCATCAACGAAGACCAGAACCTGGGCATCGCCATCACCCGCCGTGCGCTGGAAGCCCCGCTGCGCGCCATCGTGGCCAACGCCGGTGAAGAACCGAGCGTGATCGTGGCCAACGTCAAGGCCGGCGAAGGCAGCTACGGCTACAACGCCGCCACCGGCGAGTTCGGCGACATGATCGCCATGGGCATCCTGGACCCGACCAAGGTGACCCGCTCGGCCCTGCAGCACGCCGCTTCCGTCGCCGGCCTTGCGATCACGACCGAAGTGGTCGTGGCCGAAGTGCCGAAGAAGGAAGAGCCGGCCATGCCGGGTGCTGGCGGTATGGGCGGCATGGGCGGCATGGATTTCTGATCCGGTTGGCCCGGTCGTCAGGGAACCGGACCGCGCCAGCGCGGTCCGATCCCGGCAACGACCCGACATCAAGGCCCCAAGGACGGGGCCGGAGCCCGGCAGCGATGCCGGGCTTTTTGTTGTGCCCGCGCCGCGGCAATGTCTGACGCGAAGATCAGAACGCACCGATACGAACGTGCGAACACAGGCGCAACACTGAGCAGCCGTCCCCGCACCGGAGCGCTGCGTGCCGCGCCTCGCCACATCCCGGCGGCAAGCCGCGGGATGCGCGCCACTGCCGTCCGCCCACACCGGTTCGCGGTACGCGCGCCACGCGCCCGAGCGCACGCTGCTGTACGCGTTGGTAGAGGCGCACTACCCGGACTTCATTGCACGGATCGAAGCGGAGGGCCGCTCGCTGCCCGGGTATGTCCGCGAGGCGTTCGATGCCTACCTGCGTTGCGGCGTACTCGAGCACGGCTTCCTGCGGGTGGTGTGCGAGCACTGCCGTGCAGAGAGGCTGGTGGCCTTCTCCTGCAAGAAGCGCGGGTTCTGCCCGAGTTGCGGCGCGCGACGCATGGCCGAGAGTGCGCGGCACCTGGTCGAGGAGGTGTTCGGCCCGCGGCCTGTGCGGCAATGGGTGCTGAGCTTTCCGTACCCCTTGCGTTTCCTGTTCGCCAGCAAGCCAGAAGCCATTGGCCCGGTGCTGGGCATCGTGCAGCGCGTGATCGCCGGCTGGTTGGCCGATCAAGCCGGCATCGACCGCGCCAGCGCCCAGTGCGGCGCGGTGACGCTGATCCAGCGTTTCGGCAGCGCGCTGAACCTGAACATCCACTTCCACATGCTGTGGCTCGACGGCGTGTACGTGGAAGCCACCGAGCTGCCGCGGCGCGAACTGCGCCTGCACCGCGCCCGTGCGCCCACCACCGCGCAGTTGACCCAGCTGGCAGCTACCATCGCGCACCGGGTGTGTCGGCACCTGACGCGCAAAGGCTGGCTCGAAGGGGAGGGCGAATCGGCCTTCCTGGCAGACAGCGCTGCAGGCGACGACAGCATGGATGGGCTGCGGATGAGTTCGATCACCTACCGCATCGCCACCGGCCGCGACGCTGGCTGCAAGGTCGTCACGCTGCAAACGCTGCCCGGTGACGCCGGTTCGCTGGAGGGCGAAGCCGGCAAGGTCGGCGGCTTCTCACTGCATGCCGGCGTGGCGGCCGAAGCACACGAAAGCCACAAGCTGGAAAAGCTGTGCCGCTACATCACGCGCCCGGCGATCAGCGAGAAGCGGCTGTCGATAGCGCTCCAGGGCAGGGTGCGTTACCAGCTCAAGACCCCGTGGCGCAATGGCACCACGCATGTGGAATGGGATCCGGTGGATTTCATCGCCAAGCTGGCGGCGCTGGTCCCGCCACCTCGCGCGCATCTCACCCGCTTCCACGGCGTATTCGCCCCGAATGCAAACCTGCGTGCGCAGCTGACGCCCTCGGGGCGCGGCAAGCGGCCTGCGGGCGATGCGGCGCCAGTGGACGTCAGCGCCCACGACGCGCCGCGCAGCCCCGAGGAGAAGCGCCGTGCGATGAGCTGGGCGCAACGGCTCAAGCGGGTCTTTTCCATCGACGTCACCGCCTGCGTCCACTGCGGTGGCACCGTGCGGATCGTCGCCAGCATCGAGGAACCCACCGCCATCCGCGCCATCCTCGCCCACTTCGAGAAGCACGGCGCGCGGGAAGAAGCGCACTACAGGCCCGCAGCGCGCGCGCCGCCAGTGCAAGCCGCGTGACGATCTGCCGGCTGCACAGCCGACGGCGAAACCGGAATCCGAGCCGATGCGGCCACGATCCGCAGGGCGGCGCTCGGCCCGCTGTCGGGAATCAGCGAAGCATGGCTGCTGACAACGCCGCTGCGTGGCCCCGCGATGCCGAAATCCCACTCACAGACGTCCGATCCGTGCCCAAAACGGGGCTTGCGCGACCGCCGCCTACCCAGCAGACTGCCCGAAAAGGGCGTTTGAACTTCCTATACGCAACCCCTCGCGCATGTCGCACCGCCGCCTGAAAGAGACCATCGGCGTGCGCTACAACGATTTCGGCGTGGTCGAGCCCATCGTCGCCGACATCCGCGCCATGCTGGCCACGCACGACGGCATCGACACCACGCAGACGCTGATCGTGAACTTCAACGCGTTCGGGCCGAGCTCGCTGGACATCATGGTCTACACCTTCACCAAGACCACGGTGTGGGTCACCTTCCACGAGATCAAGCAGGATGTGCTGCTGCGCATCGGGCGCATCGTCGAGTCGCATGGCGCCGAGATCGCGTTTCCGACGCAGACCGTCTACCTCGCGCAGCCAGAAGAGCCGCCTGAGGCCATGCGACCTGCAGCCGCCCCGCCAGCAGCGCGCTGAATCCAGCGCGGTCCGGACGCGAGCGGGTCAACCAGATGCGAGCGCTGGGCGCTTGCGCAGCAGGCGCGCCACCAGCCCAGCGGCC
>ERZ1031020.376-NODE-376-length-17717-cov-5.060299_pt1 | contig 17717 bp, 17 predicted proteins | sample MGYA00517109_ERZ1031020 | MGnify/ENA primary metagenome ERZ1031020 (study PRJEB33719, sample SAMN04261270) | wastewater metagenome | biome: rural village; feature: human; material: feces | host: Homo sapiens | place: El Salvador | collected 2013-01-07 ... | reverse complement strand
AGTTGGTGACTACCGCTTCGATTCGGGCGCGGGATGTGCCGGTACACATTCGTGTGCCGGTCTTTTTCTATCTCCGCAGCGGGATTTGAACAGCACGGCGGCACAAAGTGCCGCAAAGAAAGCCCCAGTGGGGCTTTCTTTAGTGCGCGGGTCCCAATCTTCAGGAATGTCAACAGTTGGTGACTACCGCTTCGATTCGGGCGCGGGATGTGCCGGTACACATTCGTGTACTTGCTTTTTTATTTAGTCGGGCGCGGGATTAAACTATTCACACAAATCCCTATCTCTTTCTTCTGAAATATGCTAAAATAGTACCACTACGACACAGGAGGTCTTTCTATGCTCAAACGTCTGCGCAGCGCCCACCCGATGCTCTACTGCCTTGTGGCCGAGGTGCTGTTTCTGGGGATGCTGTTCGTGGCATCGCTGCTGTCGCTTCTGCTCATCTTGTTCGTCGTGCGGGACATTGATGCCGTCGATGATTATATGCTGACCTTCATGCAGGAGGCAGCAGGCGTGCTGGTGGCGTGGCTCTTTCTGGCGCGCACCGGGAAGAGCGGCCTGCTCCGCCGCCGGGGCAGCGGCTTTTTCAACGGTCTGCTGGTGGGCCTGTACCCCATCGCGCTCATCAGCTACAACGCCTACAATACCCTGCTGTTTGGCAGGCCGGAGGGCGATATGCTGCCCGCGTGGCATGTCGTGTGGTTCCTTATCGGCATGACCAGCGTCGGTGTGGCAGAAGAGTTTCTGTTCCGGGGCGTCATCGCCCAGACGCTTCTGGAGCATTTCGGCACCAGCCGGGCCGGCGTCTGGAAAGCCTGCCTGCTGTCGGGCCTTTACTTCGGTGCGGCCCACCTGACCAACCTCACCGGCAGTGCGCCGCTGGGCGTTCTGATGCAGTGCGTCTTTGCGGCCTCGCTGGGTACGCTGCTGGCGGCGGTCTATTTCCGCACCGGAAACATCTGGGTGACGGTGTTCATCCACGCCGCGATGGACATCACGTCCATGCTCATCGGCGGCCTGTACGGCACCCAGACGGTGGCCGACAGCATCAGCACCTATGACATCACCATGCTGACGTCTATCGCGGTCTACCTTATCCCGACGGCGTTCCTGCTGCGGAAAAAGAAGCTCAGTGAAGTGGAGCTTTACTTCGGATGTGATATGAAATAAACGGAATGGCCGCGCACAGCTGTGCGCGGCCATTCCGTTTTCCATGTCAGTTATTCGTAATCAATGGGCAGAGTCGGCAGACCGTTCAGCTCCAGCCCGGCGGTATGGCCCGCGATGTACTGATAGTAGCCCTGAGCCGCGATCATCGCGCCGTTGTCGCCGCAGAATTTCAGCTCGGGCAGGTAGACCCTGGCCCCCAGCTTCTGGGCGCCGTCGTTGACCAGCTGGCGCAGACGGCCATTGGCCGCGACGCCGCCCGCCAGACAGACCTGCTTTGCGCCGGTGTCGGCGGCGGCGAGAAGGAGCTTTTCTGCGAGGATGCCCGCGATGCGCTCCTGAAAGCTGGCCGCGAGGTCGGGGACGTTGATGTCAGTACCCTTCATCTGGGCCTGATTCACCTCGTTCAGCACGGCGGTCTTGAGGCCGGAGAAGCTGACGTTGTACCTGCCCTCCACGTGAGGCACCGGCAGACGGTAGGCCTTCGGGTCGCCGGTCTTGGCGGCGTTGGCGACGCTGGGACCGCCGGGATAGGGCAGGCCCAGCGTCCGGGCCACCTTGTCGAAGGCCTCGCCGGCGGCGTCGTCCACCGTGTGGCCGAGGATGTGGTAATGGGTGTAGTCCTGCACCTCCACGATGTGGCTGTGTCCGCCGGACGCCACAAGGCAGAGGAAGGGCGGCTTCAGCTCCGGATGGGTCAGGTAGAGGGCCGCAATGTGGCCCCGCAGATGGTGAACCGGCACCAGCGGCTTGCCCGCCGAGTAGGCGAGGCCCTTGGCAAAGTTGACGCCCACCAGCACTGCGCCGATGAGGCCGGGCGCGAAGGTGACAGCCACGGCGTCCACGTCGTCGATGGTCTTGCCTGCGTCCAGCAGAGCCTTTTTGACGGTGGCGCTGATGAACTCGCAGTGGCGGCGGCTGGCGATCTCCGGCACGACGCCGCCGTAAAGCGCCTGCTCCTTAACGCTGGTGGAGATGACATTGCTCAGCAGGTGCCGGCCATCTTCCACCAGAGATGCGGCGGTCTCGTCGCAGGTGGATTCGATTCCTAAGATGATCATGGTTTTAGTGGGCCTCCAGCCAGTTTTTGCCCTGATGCACTTCGGTGCTCAGGGGGACAGCGTAATTGACACAGCCTTCCATCTCTTCCTGCAGGATGGCGGCGGCTTTCGCGGCTTCTGCCTCCGGGGCCTCGACGATGAGTTCGTCGTGGACGGTCAGGATGAGGCGGCTCTCCATCTTCTCGTCCCGCAGACGCCGCCAGACCCGCACCATCGCCAGCTTGATGACGTCGGCGGCGGTGCCTTGGATCGGCGTGTTGCGGGCCATCCGCTCGCCGCTGGCCCGGATGTTGTGATTGTTGCTGGCCAGCTCCGGCAGGGAGCGGCGGCGCCCGAAGAGGGTGGACACATAGCCGCAGCTCCGGGCGTCGGAGATGGTCTTGTCCATGTAGCCGCTGACTTTCGGGAAGGTGGCCAGATAGTTTTTCAGGAAGGCGTCTGCTTCCTTGACGCTCACGCCGATGTCCTTCGAGAGGCTGTAAGCGCCCTTGCCGTACATGATGCCGAAGTTGATGGCTTTTGCCGAAGAGCGCAGGCGGGGCGTGACCTGCTCGAGGGGCAGACCGTAGATCTTGGCGGCAGTGCTGCGGTGGATGTCCTCGCCGGTGAGGAAGGCCTGCTGCATATGCTCGTCGCCGGTGACGTGGGCGAGGATGCGCAGCTCGATCTGGCTGTAGTCGGCGTCCACCAGCACGCAGCCGGGCCGCGCCACAAAGTAAGCGCGGAGCTGGCTGCCCAGCTCGGTGCGGATGGGGATGTTCTGCAGGTTGGGGTTGTCGGAGGAAAGCCGTCCGGTGCGGGCTTCGGTCTGGTTGAAGCGGGTGTGGATGCGGCCATCCTCCGCGATGACCTTCAGCAGGCCCTCGACGTAGGTGGAGTTCAGCTTCTGGTAGGCGCGGTATTGCAGAATATCCTCCACCAGCGGGTAGTCCCGCAGGGCTTCCAGCGTCTCGGCGTCGGTAGACCAGCCGCGCTGGGTCTTTTTGCCGTGGGGCAGGCCCATGGTGTCGAAGAGCATCTCGCCCAGCTGCTTGGGGCTGTTGGGGTTGAAGCTGGCGCTGCCTGTCTCCATGTGGATGCGGGTGAGGACGTCTTCCAGCTCCGAGCGCATCTTCACGCCGAACTTCTCGATGCCCTCTTTGTCCACGAGGATGCCGATGCGGGTCATGTCGGCCAGCACCTGCGCCAGCGGGAACTCGATGTCGTTGTAGAGGGAGTCTTCCTCCAGCGCGGTGATCTCTGTCTTCATCTTGGCGAACAGGTCGGCCAGCGCACCGGCGTCCGGCCACTTCTCACAGGTGAAAGCGGCGTCGGCGCGGTAGCTGATGATGAGCTCCGAGAGATTGTACTTGGAAGCCGAGGCGTCCAGCAGATAGGCCGCCAGCTTGCCGTCCCAGACGATGCTGCTGCCCCAGCCGCCCGCAGCCATGGCGCGGGCGTAGAGCGGCGCGCTGTCGAAGACGTCAAGGGTGACGTCTTTGTTGTCCAGCAGGCGGAGCAGGTCTTCGGATTCCAGCGGAAAGACGGTCTTGTCCTGCACGGCATACCACACGGCGGGCTGCAGCTCCACGATGCGGACGCCCTGCTTGCCCATGACAGCGGGCCGCGCGGCCACGAGGTAATGGCCCTTCGGCTCAGCGGGCAGAGCGGCAAGCTCGGCTTCCGGCAGAGGCTCTGCCGGCGCTCTTTCCGGGTCGGCGGCGGGGGTGATGTCGCTCAGGCCGAAGCGGGCGATGAGGGAGTGGAGCTCCAGCTCCTGCATCAGCCGGACGGCTTCGGCCTTGTTGCCCTCGCCCACGGCATAGGCGCCCTCGGCGGTGTCGATGGGGGCGTCGGTACGGATGGTGCCCAGCGTGTAGCTCAGCTCTGCCATGGCGCGGTCTTCGGCCAGATGCTCCCGCTGCTTGGGCTTGATGGTCTTGTCGGTGGTGTCGTCGAGGTGGGCGTAGACCCCCTCGAGACTGCCGTATTTCTGGATGAGGGCGAAGGCACTCTTCTCGCCGATGCCCTTCACGCCCGGGATGTTGTCGGAGGTGTCGCCCATCAGGCTCTTCACGTCGATGAGCTGGCGGGGCGTGACGCCGTATTTCTCCTTCACGGCGTCCACATCCATGGTGACGGTCTTGCTGCGGCCCAACGCCGTGGTAGCCAGCAGAACGGTGGTGGTGTCGCTGACCAGCTGTAAGCTGTCCCGGTCTCCGGTGGCAAGGAAGCAGTCGTCGCTGCGGGCGGCGCAGGCGGCGGCCAGCGTGCCGAGGATGTCGTCGGCTTCCCAGCCCTCGGCGGTCACTTCACGATAGCCCAGCAGGGCCAGAAGCTGCCGGATGACGGGCAGCTGGGCAGCCAGTTCGTCGGGCATCTTATGGCGGGTGGCCTTGTAGCCGTCGTACATCTTGTGGCGGAAGGTGGGGGCTTTGAGGTCGAAAGCCACAGCCACCTCGTCGGGCTCAGATTCTTTGAGCAGGGAGAGCAGGATATTCAGAAAGCCGAAAATGGCGTTGGTATAGCGGCCGTCCTTGGTGGTCAGCAGCTTGATGCCGTAAAAGGCACGGTTGGCGATGCTGTTGCCGTCAATGACCAGTAAACGCATAGCTTGTGGTCCTCCATTCCATAATTTCACATTCTATAGTATACCACAAAATAGAGCGGATGGGGGAGAGTTTGCACAAAAAAAGCCTCTCCCTTTGGGAGAGGTGTCACCGAAGGTGACGGAGAGGGCAAGCCCGTTGCCAAACAGCTGCTGCACAGCGATGAGCAGGGCCTTTGACAGAGCGGTATTATCGCTGTGTTTGGGTGTCTCCGTCAGCAGCCTTGCCCTCTCAGGCGCTTGCGCGCCAGCTCTCCCAGAGGGAGAGCCTTTTGCGGCGGTCACTCCACCCTTATCGCGCTCACCGGGCAGGCGTTGGCGGCGTCCACGGCCAGCGGCACCTGATCGGGCGGGATGTCGCCGGGGATGGCGACGGCCAGAGTCCCCTCCATCTGGTATACCTCGGGGCAGAGCCCGGCACACTGGGTGCAGCCGATGCAGAGTTCAGGGTCTACGAATGCTTTCATGTTGGTACTACCTCCATTCAAAATGAGAAAAAGGCGCTGAGAGCAGTGTGGCCCGGCGGAGCAGAAAATATGCTATAGGCTTTCGGGCGCAGATATGTTACAATAGAGCAGAACGAACAGGAGGGCAAGAGCATGAACATCCAGATATTCGGCACCACCAAGTGCTTCGATACCAAAAAGGCTCAGCGCTATTTCAAGGAGCGCGGCATCAAGTTCCAGATGATCGATTTGAAAGAAAAAGAGATGAGCCGGGGCGAATTCGAGAACGTGTCCCGCGCTCTGGGCGGCTGGCAGGCGCTGGTGAATCCCAACGCCAAGGACAAGCAGACCCTCGCTCTGCTGGACGCGCTGGTGGACTGGCAGAAGGAAGACAAGCTCTTCGAGAACCAGCAGCTGTTCCGCACCCCCATCGTCCGCAATGGCCGTCAGGCCACCGTCGGCTACCAGCCCGACGTCTGGAAGAACTGGGAGTGAACGGCTTTCACCAAAATAACACGGGCAGGGTTTTGCACCCTGCCCATGATTGTGGTATACTGTTTTTATCTGAAAAGTGAAACAACGCAGGAGACGATAACGATATGAAGATAGAAATGACCCCGGAAGAACACGCCCGGCTCCACCGCCGCCGCGGTCGGCAGGCCCTCGGGCTGGTCATCGCGGTGCTGGTGCTCATCGGTGTGCTGACCGTGCTGCACGCAGGTGTAAACGCCGTGGCAAAGCTGTTTGACGATACGGCCCAGAAGCAGGAATACGAGGACAAGCTGGAAGGTCTGGTGCTGTTCGACCCCGTGCCTTTTGAGGGCATCGAGAACATCGACGACCTGACCCTCCGCGAGGCCGCTGTCTGGGGCTGTGTGTACAGCATCCAGGAGACCCAGGGCGGCTTCGACGGCTATAACACCGACCCCGATACCGAGCAGCTGCTCATCCCCTCGGTGGACGTGGACGCCTACCTCGCAAAGCTTGTCGGCCCCAGCTTCCGCATGACCCACAAGACCTTCGAGATGGAGGATATGACCATCGAGTTCGACGACACCACCCAGTGCTATAAGATCCCCGTCACCGGCAGCGTGGGCAGTTACCGCGCCACCGTCACCAAGCTGTTCAAGAAGGGCGGCCTCCTCCACGTCACCGTGGGCTACATCCCCAACCAGAACGCAACGGACAGCATCCTCACCACCACCTCGGATACGCCGGTCAAGTACATGGACTATCTGTTCAGCCGCCAGAGCGGCAGCTGGTATCTCACCGGCCTGACCGAGAGCGAGACGAAGCCCGAGTCAACGGCGGCGTCCACTGCCTCCGAGCCTGCCATGATGGCAGACAGCGAGGTGCAGGACGCCATCCTCGCCACCGGCGGCGAAACGCCCGCTGACTCCGACGCCGCGTCCTCGGAGGCCGCAGCCGCCAGCGAGGAAGCGGACAGCACCGCCGAAAGCGAAGCCGCCTCGGACGCAGAGCCGCAGGCCGAAAGTGCGGCCAGCGCGGCGGCGTAAAACGAATCACAAACAAAAACCGGGAAGCTCCCAGAGCTTCCCGGTTTTTGCATATCCGGAATTACTTCAAATCAAACCGCACGACCACCAGCCGATACCAGAGATACGGCACCATGTTCCATATCATCCACAATTCCATCAGAACATAATTCGGCAGATCGCGGAGGCGGAAGGGGCGCTTGCCCAGCTGGCCGTTTTTGAGCAGGGCGAAGGCTTCGTGCATTCCCTTGTCCCACGCCTCGCCGAAGCCCTGTTTGTGGAACTTGCAGCGTTTGAGCAGATAGCCCAGCGCCAGCGGAAGGATGTTGAGGATGAGCATCAGCAGAGGCTCGTTCTTGAGGGGGAGAAGGATGCTGTTGCGGCCGCTCTGCTGGCTCTTGAAGGCGTTGTACCGCACCGCGCCGGTGCTGGCGCCGCAGATGTGGTAGCACTTTGCCGTGGGGCAGAGGACGTTTTTGTAACCGGCGTTGTTGGCGCGCCAGCTGAGGTCTACGTCCTCGAAGTAGGCAAAAAAGTTTTCATCGAAGACGCCGATCTCGTCGAGGATGCTTTTGCGGTAGAGGGCCGCGCCGCCGCAGGCCGAGAAGATGCGCTTCTGCTTTGTGTAGCGGCTGGCCCGGCGGCCGTCGCCGGTCTTGCAGGCAAAGCCCATCCATGTGACGTAATCGCCGGCGTCGTCGGCAAGCTCCCGGTCGAAGTGGCGGATCATGAGGCTCTGGACGGCAAAAATTTTCTCGTCGCTCTCGGCCACGCGGATGAGCTCGGCCAGCCACTGGGGCTCTGCAAAGGCGTCGTTGTTGAACAGCACCACGAACTCGCTTTTCGCCCGGGCGATGCCCTGATTGACGGCGTGGGAAAAGCCGGTGTTGGAGCCGTTCTCGATGAGCTGGAAGTTCGGGCGGCTGCAATAGCTGCGGGCCTGCTCAAGGCTCTCGTCGGTGGAGCCGTTGTCCACCACGATAAGCTCGAAGTCCTGCTCCGTCTGGGCGTAGACCGACTCGATGGAGTCCTTGAGCCAGCCTTTGCCGTTGATGTTGGGGATGATGATGGTCGCTTTCATAGATTCTGTGCTCCTGCGCATTTTCTTCTAGCATACAAAAGACAGTATAACATATTTTGAAGAAATTGAAAATTCCCTCTTGACAAAAAAGATGATTCGAGTATTATTGTATTAAGCACTTAGCACAGCAACACAAGGAGATGAGACGATGGGCGAACGATTCGATATGAGCCGCCCTATCTACGCACAGATCGTGGAACGGCTCAAGGCAAAAATATTGGCGGGCGTCTACCCGCCCGGCGGACATCTGGACTCGGTGCGCGACATGGCCGCAGCGGCAGGCGTCAACCCCAACACCATGCAGCGGGCGCTGGCCCAGCTGGAAGCGGAAGGGCTCGTCTACACCGAGCGGACCACGGGCCGCTTCGTCACCGAAGATACAGCCCTTTTGGAACAGCTGCGGGACGAGACGGCCCGCACCATGACCGCCGAATATCTCGAGAAAATGCGCGGCATCGGCTACGGCCCGGCAGAGGCCGCAAAGCTTATGACGGGCTGGGAAACAAAGGAGAGTGATTCAAATGAATGAGCTTTTAACTTGTGAGGGCCTGACGAAATCCTACCAGAAGGGGACAAACGCCCTCGATAACATCGAGCTGCACATCGGCTTTGGCCGCATCGTGGGCCTGCTTGGCCCCAACGGCAGCGGCAAGACCACCCTCATCAAGCTGGCGAACGGCCTCTTGCAGCCCACGGCGGGCAGTATAAAAATCGCGGGCATGGACCCCGGCCCGGACACGAAGGCCATCGTCTCCTACCTGCCGGACGCCGCATGGCTGCCCGACTGGATGCGGGTGGAGCAGCTGGTGGAGATGTTCCGGGATTTCTACGCCGACTTCGACCCCGCCAAGGCGAATGAGATGCTGAAAAAGCTGGAGCTTTCGCCCAAAGCACCCCTCAAGAGCCTTTCCAAGGGCAACAAGGAGAAAGTCCAGCTCATCCTTGCCATGAGCCGGAACGCCCGGCTCTACCTGCTGGATGAACCCATCGGCGGCGTGGACCCGGCGGCGCGGGACTACATCCTGAACACCATCCTCACCAACTACAGCCGGGACGCCTCGGTCATCATCTCCACCCACCTCATCGAGGACGTGGAGCCGGTGCTGGACGAAGCCGTGTTCCTGAAGAACGGCAGGATTTTTGCCCACCGCTCGGTGGATGAGCTCCGCGAGACCGAGGGCATGAGTGTGGATGCATATTTCCGGGAGGTATTCAAATGCTGAAAAAGTTACTGAAATATGAGTTCCGGGCCACCGCCCGCACCTACGGCGGAATGTATCTGGCCCTGCTGGCGGCGTCGGTGCTCTTTGGCGGGTCCGTCCGGAGATGGAACGGCACCACCAATAGTGACGCCTATTCGACTCTCGTGGGCCTGCTGAGCCTTGTCTACACCGCCGTCATCATCGGCACCGTGGTCGTCACCATCATGACCATCGTGCAGCGCTTCTACCGCAACCTGCTGGGCCGGGAGGGCTATCTGATGCACACCCTGCCGGTGACGGAAACACAGCTTGTGACCTCGAAGCTCATCTCCAGCACCGTGTGGAGCCTGTGCAGCATCCTCGCAGCCTGCCTTTCCTTCGGCATTCTGGCTGTCCTGATGATGTCGGATATGGACCTGCTTGAGCAGCTGCCGCTGATGTGGTCGGCCATCCGGGAGATATTTGCCCGCTGTAACATGGAGTTCTGGGGGGCGCTGGCTTTCAGCGGCGTCGTCAGCTTCGTGCGGATGGTCAGCGCCATCGCCTGCATCTATGCTGCCTGCATGGTGGGACATCAGTTCAAGAACCACCCCGCGCTGGCGGGCATCCTGAGCTTCTTTGTCATGCAGTATCTGCAGGGCTGGCTCGAAAAGCTGCTCCAGATCGGCACCGGCGTCTACGAGACGACCATCTATAGCGCCGTAGGCGATATGGGCAGCATCGAGACTGCCGTATCGGCTCTGGGCTACATGGAGAGCGCGATGGTCACGCTGGGCGTCGCGGCGGCGTTCGGCGTCTTCTGGTTCGGGCTGACGGTCTGGCTGATGCGAAACAAACTCAACCTCGAGTGATGAAACGTGAAAAAATCTGACGGAAAATTTTGAAATTCCCTCTTGACTTTACACGGATAAAGTGTATAATGCAATCAAACCGATGAGGCGGAAGAGAACCTGCAAAGCGCATCTTCAGTGAGCCCGGACAGTGAAAACGGGTGAGAGCGGGGCAGAGATTCGTGGGCCGCCGAGGGCCGGGCAAACGAGGCAGAGCCTTTAGTAGCTTGGGACGGAAGCCTCCGTTACAGGGCAGGGGAGTGTTGGCTCTCCGTGAGGGGCTTTGCGGCTTTCAAGAGGAAAGCGGGCAAGGCAAGCAAGGTGGCACCGCAGATTCGAATTTCTCGACTCTGTCCTTGTGGATGAACACACAGGGACAGGGTCGTTTTGTTATAGGAGAACAAAAGCCCGTCCCGCAGGTGGAGCGGGTTTTTATTTTACATGCCGCCCGCTCCAGGGAAGGAGCAACCGCTATGAAAACCATGAAGATGATCTCCCGCCGCAGCTTTCTGAAAGCCGCTATGGCCGCTGCTGCCGTTTCCGCTCTGGGTCTGACCGGCTGCGGTTCGTCCGCTTCGAGCACTGCATCCGGCACCGCTTCCAGTGCAGCAGCATCTTCTGCCGCCGCCAGCGAGGCAGGCCAGACCTTCAAGGTGGGCATTGTCAACTATGTTGACCACGCTTCCCTGAACCAGATCGTTGCGTCGGTGGAGGAGCGTCTGGACGAGGTGGGCAAGGAGAAGGGCGTCACCTTCGACTACGCCGACTACTACGCCAATGCGCAGGCCGACCAGACCAACCTGAACCAGATCGGCGCCGACCTCGTGGCCGACGGCGTGGATGTCATCGTGGCTGTGGCTACCCCCACCGCCGCTACCATGCTGGCCGCTGTGGAGGACACCGACATCCCCGTCGTCTACTCCGCCGTCACCGACCCCGCTGCCGCAGGCTTTGACACCGAGCCGAACATCACCGGCACTTCCGACGCCCTGAACACCGACGCCATCATGAACCTCATTCTGGCCGTCAACCCCGACATCGACACCATCGGCCTGCTGTATGATCTGAGCCAGGATGCTTCTACACAGGCCATTGCAGACGCCAAGGCTTTCTGCGACAGCAAGGGCATCAAGTACATCGAGAAGAACGGCACCACCACCGCCGAAGTCCAGATGGCCGCTGAGGCCCTCATCGCCGCCGGTGTCAAGGCCGTCTTCACCCCCACCGACAACACCGTCATGACCGCCGAGCTTTCCATCTACGAGACCTTCACCGAGGCAGGCGTCCAGCACTACACCGGCGCTGACAGCTTCGCCCTGAACGGTGCCTTCGTGGGCTACGGCGTCGATTACGTCCAGCTGGGCGAGGCTACCGCCGATATGGTGGTGAAACTGCTCTGCGACGGCAAGACCCCTGCAGACCTGCCGTTCCAGACCTTCGACAACGGCATTGCCACCATCAACACCGAGACCTGCGAGGCTCTGGGCCTCGACCTTGACACCGTGAAGAAGGCCTTCGCACCCTACTGCACCGAGGTCGTGGAAGTGACCACGGCCGAGAACTTCTCTTAACCGCTGAAAGCCTCTCCCTTTGGGAGAGGTGTCACCGAAGGTGACGGAGAGGGCAAGGACGCTGTGAAAAAAGCAAAAACGCTGCGATAAGTTGACTCGAACAAAAGGTTATCGCAAGGCGAATAGCTTTTGGTCAGGCGGCTTGCCCTCTCAGGCGCTTACGCGCCAGCTCTCCCAAAGGGAGAGCCTTAAAAAGGAAAATATTATTTATTAAGGAGCACACCATGCTGGCGAGTATCTTTTCGCTCAACGTCATCCAGACCGCGCTCGAGCTGGGCTGCATCTACGCCCTCGTTGCGCTGGCTCTGTTTCTGAGCTATTCCATCCTGAATATCGCGGACCTGTCCACCGACGGCTGCTTCACCCTTGGCTGCGCTGTCGCCTGTCAGGTGGCGCTGACCGGCCACCCCTTCCTCGCCCTGCTGGCGGCGATGGCGGCCGGTGTCTGCTCCGGTTTCATCACAGCCTTTTTGCAGACCCGCCTCGGCGTCGAGAGCATCATGGCCGGCATCATCGTCAACACCGGCCTCTACACCATCAACCTGGCCGTGATGGGCTTCTCGTCCACCATGTCGCTGGTCAAGACCGATACCGTCTTCTCCATCGCCAAGAGCGCCCTGAGCTTCACGGGCGGCGGGTATAAGCTGGTGCTGGCGGCGGCAGTCATCGCGCTGGCCGGTGCCGCCATGGTGGGCTTCCTCGGCACCCGCCTCGGCCTTTCGATCCGTGCCACCGGCGATAACGCTGCCATGGTGCGTGCTTCCAGCATCAACCCCGCCTTCACCATCACGGTGGGCCTCTGCATCTCGGGCGCACTGACCGCCCTTTCCGGCGGCCTGCTGGCTCAGTACCAGAAGAGCTGCGACATCAACGTAGGCACCGGCATGGTGACCATCGCGCTGGCTTCCCTCATCATCGGCGAAACGCTGGTGGGCAAGCGGACGATGGTGCGCCGTGTGCTGGGCGTCGTGTTCGGCAGCTGCCTCTACCGTTTTATCGTGGCGGTGGCCCTCCGCTTCAACATCCCGGCTGCTGCCATGAAGCTGGTCAGCGCCATCATCGTGGCAGTGGCCATCTCGATGCCCGCCATCCGGGAGAAGATCGCCTTTGAGAAGCGCCGCAGTGCGGCCCGTCAGGCACGGAAGGAGCGTGTGTAAAATGGAGATGCTCGAACTTCGTGACCTGCACAAGACCTTCAACCCCGGCACCGTCAACGAGAAGGTGGCCCTGAACGGCGTCAGCCTGACCATGGAAGCGGGAGACTTCGCCACCATCGTCGGCTCCAACGGCGCGGGCAAATCCACCCTCTTCAACGCCATCACCGGCGGCTTCATCGCCGACGAGGGCAGCATCACGCTGGGCGGCGAGGACATCACCTTCGCGCCGGAATATCAGCGCAGCCGGGTCATCGGCCACCTGTTCCAGGACCCGCTCAAGGGTACGGCCCCCAACATGACCATCGAGGAGAATCTGGCGCTGGCCTACCTTCGCGCCGGGACCGCCCCCAACGCCATCTTCTCCCGCATCTCCCGCAAGGATAAGGAAATCTTCCGTGAGAAGCTGGCCCTGCTGGATATGGGCCTCGAAGACCGGATGAAGCAGCCGGTGGGCCTGCTGTCGGGCGGTCAGCGTCAGGCGCTGACCCTGCTGATGGCCACCCTCGTCACCCCGAAGCTCCTGCTTCTGGACGAGCACACCGCCGCTCTCGACCCTGCCACCGCCGAAAAGGTGCTGGACCTCACCAAGAGCATCGTGGCCGAAAAGAAGATCACCTGCCTGATGGTCACCCACAATATGCATCAGGCATTGGAGCTGGGCAACCGCACCCTCATGATGGACGCGGGCCGCATCGTCTTTGACATCAAGGGCGAGGCCCGCAGTAAGATGACCGTGGACGACCTGCTCGAGAAATTCCGCGAGAACGCCGGCAAGGCTCTCGACAATGACCGCATCCTCCTGAGCAAGGTGGAAGCTGGCAACTGAGCATAAGCAGAAAGACTGCTGCAAAGCAGCTCTCTGAAAAAAAAAAACAATGAACAAAACCCGGAACCCCTTCAGAGCCAGAACGGCTTGAAAAGAGTTCCGGGTTTTGTGTTGTTTCTTTCTATCTTACAGCATCTTGGAGAGGAATGCCTTCAGACGCGGGTGCTTGGGATTGGTGAACAGCTCCTGCGGCGGCTCATCCTCCTGAATGCGGCCCTCGTCGATGAAGATGACGCGGTTGGAGACTTCGCGGGCAAAGCCCATCTCATGGGTGACCACCAGCATGGTGATGCCGGTGTGAGCCAGCTCCTTCATCAGCTCAAGCACTTCACCGACCATCTCGGGGTCGAGGGCGCTGGTGGGCTCATCGAAGAGGATGACGTCCGGGTCCATTGCCAGCGCCCGGGCGATGGCGATGCGCTGCTGCTGGCCGCCCGAAAGGCTCTTGGGGTAGACGTTGGCCTTGTCGGCCAGACCTACGCGGGCCAGAAGCTCGTCGGCGCGCTTGGAGATGGCCTCTTTGTCCTTGAGCTTGAGCAGGCTGGGGGCCAGCTCAAGGTTTTTCTTGACGGTCAGGTGGGGGAAGAGGTTGAAGTGCTGGAACACCATGCCCATCTTCTGGCGGACAGAGTCGATGTGGTCGTCGTCCACCTCCACGCCCTCAAATTTGATGCTGCCGCCGGTGGGGATCTCCAGCCGGTTCAGGCAGCGCAGGAAGGTGGATTTGCCGCAGCCCGAGGGGCCGATGAGGCAGACCACGTCGCCGCGGTAGATGTCGATGTCGATGCCCTTCAGGACGTCGAGGATGGGGGTGGGCTGCTTTGCGCCCTTCCGCTTTTCGCCGCCATAGGTCTTGGTCAGACCGCGGACTTCCAGGATCTTATCGGTCACTTTGTGCCAGCCTCCTCTCAAACTTTGCGAGCAGCCATGTGAACAGCATCACCAGCACCAGATAGATGAGGGCGACGCCAAACAGGGGGAACATGGCCTCGTAGGTGCGGTTCATGATGCCCTGGGCCGCATACAGCAGCTCCTTGCCGCCGATGACGGTGATAAGGGAGGTATCCTTCAGCAGCATGATGAACTCGTTGCCCAGAGCAGGCAGCACCGCCCGGATGGCCTGGGGGATGATGATGACCACCATGGTGGTGATGTAGTTCAGGCCCAGGCTGCGGCCGGCCTCCATCTGGCCCGGGTCCACAGCCATCAGGCCGCCCCGGATGATCTCGGAGACGTAAGCGCCCGAGTTGATGCCCAGCGCCAGAGCGCCTACCATGGTAAAGTTGCGGCTGTTGTTGAAGATGACCATGCTCATGATGAACAGCTGCACCATCATGGGGGTGCCCCGGATCACGGTGGTGTACACCTGACACACGGCGTTAAAGACCCCCAGCACGGGGTTCGAGCGGCCGGGGCGCTGCTGGTCGTGGGCCACACGCACCAGCGCCACCACGCTGCCCAGCAGGACGCCCATGGCCAGAGCAATGGCAGTGACCAGCAGGGTGGTGCCTACGCCCCCGATGTACTGGAGCCAGCGGTCCTTCAGGACAAAGGCCTGATAAAATTTGTAGAACAGCTCCTGCCCCATGTCCAGCCGGCCGCCGCTTTTCAGCAGCTGGCTCAACAGTTCGTATTGTGCGGCCATTCGCATCCTCACTTTCTTTTCGTCTGTTGTGATCTTGTCAGAATTTTGTAACCTATATCCCTTAAAAAAGGGGAGGTGCCCGGTGGGCCGCCTCCCCTTGAGGGGTCTGTTTACTCAGCCTTGATGTACTTGTCCACGATGGCCTGCAGGGTGCCGTCGGCCTTCAGCTCTTCCAGAGCGGCGTTCACAGCCTCCAGCAGAGCGGTGTTGCCCTTTGCCATGCCGATGGCGTAGTCCTCCTCGGCGTAGCTGGTGTCCAGGATCTTCAGGCCGGGGTTGGACTCCACATAGGCCTTGGCGGGCTCGTTGTCGATGACCACAGCGTCCACCTGGCCGTTGTTCAGGGCCTGTACAGCGGTCAGGCCGTTGTCGTAGGCCACCACGGCGTCCTCGCCAAAGTCGTCGGAGCAGTACAGGTAGCCGGTGGTGCCGCGCTGGGTGCCGATCTTCTTGCCGGCCAGATCGTCCACAGAGGCAATGTCGGAGCCCTCGGGCACGATGACGGACTGGATGCCGGTGGCGTAGCTGTCGGAGAAGGACATCACAGCCATCCGCTCGTCGGTGACAGTGATGCCTGCCATGGCGATGTCGGCCTTGCCCTGCTGCACGCTGAGCAGAGCGGCGTCAAAATCCATGTCGTCGATCTGCAGCTCGAGGCCCAGCTTGTCAGCGATGGCCTGTGCGGTGTCCACATCAATGCCCTCAATGGTGCCGGCGTCGGTGGTCATCTCGTAGGGAGGGAAGGTGGCGTTGGTGGCCATGGTCAGCTTGCCGGCCTCCACGGTGGTCAGCTCAGCAGCGGCAGCGCTGGTGGAAGCAGCCTCAGAAGAAGCAGCAACAGAGCTTGCAGCAGCGGAAGAAGCGGTGGAGGCAGAGCCGCCGCAGGCGGTCAGAGCCAGAGCAGCAGCGGAAACAGCGGCGGCAGCCAGGAAGCTGCGGCGAGAGATCTTTTTCATATTCAAACACTCCTCTTTATGTGCATATCGTTTGCATCTCTCTGCTGCGATGCGATTCATCGAAAAATCAGAGAGCGTGTTTAGTATAGGTTGTACAATTTGAAAAGTCAAGTGTTGTGCAAAAATTCCATCAAATTGAAACCGAATTGCAAACAATTATGCAGAATAAAGCTTAAGAGCGATGTATATATGCAGAACCTCTCAGTCTGCCCGGATGCTGAAGCCTCTCCCTTTGGGAGAGGTGTCACCGCAGGTGACGGAGAGGGCAAGCTCAGCGCGACAGAGCCGCCGCACGGCGATAGGAAACCCCTCTGTCAGAGCGAAACTATCGCGACGTCTGCAATTCTTTGGCAGCGTCCTTGCCCTCTCAGGCGCTTCGCGCCAGCTCTCCCAAAGGGAGAGCCATTATACGCTTCTTGCCAGCTCTTCCACGCTCCGCTTCGGCACGCAGTAGTCACCGTTCTCATCGAGGTAATACTTGATGCCGGTCTTCTCCGTCATCGGTACGACCCTGGCGGCGTGAGTGGGGCAGCCAAGAGCGACCATGAACGCCAGCTTGTCCGGCGCGGCGATGCCCAGCAGCTCGCTCAGGGCGGGCTTGTTGATGGCGCCCATGATGCAGCTGCCCACGCCCTTGGCCCATGCGGCGAGGGTGATGTTCGCCAGCGCGATGCCGGTGTCGGTGTTCAGGTCGCCGGGGATGGAGCTGTCCTGCACGACGGCCAGATACATCACAGGCTGCTCGTCGGCTTTGGGAGCACCCTGCTCCGGCGGCAGATAGGCGGCCCACTTGACCAGCGGATGGACCTTTTTCACCATCTCGTGGCTCTGCACCACCACCAGCTTCACGGCCTGACGGTTCGCGCCGCAGGACGACAGGCGCAGGGCCTCCACCATATCGTCCACCACATCCTGCGGCACCGGCTTCTGGGCGAAGCGGCGGTAGGTGCGGCGGGTGTTGAGCGTTTCCATAACAGACATCGGCAGACACTCCTTTACTATATAAGTACAGCCTGATTATAGCATGGGAGCAGGCGCAGTGCAAGGAATTTGGATGCGGCGGCAAACACGGACAAGACACGTCTGCGAGAGGAAGAAATGAGAGAAAAATCCATAAACCGAAGATAAAAATGACGATATAATGTTAATGAACACTAACATACCGGAAAAATATTGACAAAAAGCAGGAGATAAGCTATAGTTAGTTATGGCAAACTAACCGTCTTTTGCGGAGACGCGCAAAGGAAAACAAGAAGAAACAAAACAGTTTATGAGGTGAAAGAAAATGACTGATATAACTCGTCGTAATTTTTTGAAGAGCGCTGGTGTGATGGCTCTGGCCGTGGCAGCAGCGGGTGTTCTCTCTGGCTGCAATAGCAGCAAAAATCCTGTAATGGCAGATGTCAAGGTGGAATACTGGCGTGAGAAGAACAACTGGCTTCAGGACCTGCACATTGGCAATGGTGCGTATGATGAGACCGTCAGCGTTGTGAAGGGCGGCAAGGTCAAGAAGGAGCAGCTGACGAAGCTGGGAGATGCTTGCAGCAAGAGCGGTACTACTTACTATGCTAATAAGGTTCCTGATGAAATTGAGGTCGAATGGGAAACTAAGACCCCGACGGTTAAGATTTATCTCCATATGTAATAGCTTGATTCGATGAGAAAAGCACCCGCAGCATGTTTCCATAT
>ERZ1031020.367-NODE-367-length-18461-cov-9.779691_pt1 | contig 18461 bp, 18 predicted proteins | sample MGYA00517109_ERZ1031020 | MGnify/ENA primary metagenome ERZ1031020 (study PRJEB33719, sample SAMN04261270) | wastewater metagenome | biome: rural village; feature: human; material: feces | host: Homo sapiens | place: El Salvador | collected 2013-01-07 ... | reverse complement strand
CGTCAGAGCCAAGGAATGGCTGCGTGATTATCTCCAAGAAAACGTCCGCAGCCCCATCTGCGAGTTTTGAGAGCGCGATTTTACGCGACGACGAAATCCGACACGTCTTTGATCAGGTCGAAGGCGTCATTACCGCGTGTGGTGAGCACTCGCAGACAGATGCCGTTGACGGCGCGGCTGACTCCCAGCTCGCCGGGGAAGCCTATGGCGTCCGCGTGGGATCGGATGTGGTCGATGAGTTCGTTTTCCGCCTTGATGCGGGCGGCCTCGATGCGGGCGCGCACCGCTTTTCGGCCGACATGTCGGGATCAGCCGCCGTTGCTGGCTCCGCCGTGGGCCTGCGGCATCCCGTGGCGCAGGCGGCGACGCGAGCGGATCGACCTCCGGCACATGCGCGTACAGCACGCCGCAGTGGGTGAAATTCCGCCACATGCCCAGTTCCGTATAGTCGAGCTGTCGCCGATCGGTCTGCTGGCCACCGACGATGCGTAGGGTGAATGGGGTGTCGAGGACTCCATGAGCGCGACGGGGCTGAATTATGTGCCGCAGTACATCGCCCACGGTTTCCGCTGTCTGCTGTACGTCTCGTCCCATCAGCAGCAGCGTGTTGCGGATTCAACGGGGTGAGAAAGAAAAAGAGAATGCGCCGAACCACGAAAGCGCCTGTCGGCGCAAAGGCCGCTCGCAGCGGCAAAAAATGGAGCCCGGGGCTATGCATGGCCCGACGCGGATATCAGTATATCCGGGTTTGCCCTGTTACGCTGTCCGCGTGTTGCGCCGGCTCAGTCCAGTTTGCCGCGACGCCACAGCTGCGCTCCGTGGCGGAAATCCTTGGACGTGGCGATGAGATTGCCGGCGGTGTGCATCAGCTTGGCGCTGCGGGAGCGCATGACATGGACTTCGGCCAGGTCTGCGGCGGTCGCGGTTTCGGAGCCGGCCTTGGCCTCGGCCTGCCGCACCATGTGCCGCGCTTCGACGCGCAATCCCTGCGCCACCACGTCGACGAACGCGCTCGCCCTCTCCAGAGCCACGGCGAAATCGCCGGTGAACGCGCCTGCGAGAATCGAATCTGCCGTATGTGCGATGTCCGCTTCGGTGGGTGCCTGGTCGACGCCTGCGATGGCCGACGCGGCGGTCGCCACCGGTTCGCCGAGCCGCCACAGCCGCGAGATCAGATCGCGGTCGCGCCGCATCCATGAGCGCAACGTGTACAGCCGCCACATGATGCCCGGCAGCGAGTCGGGTTCCGACCGGCTCCACAGTTCGGCGATCATGTCCACGCCTTCGCGGTCGACCAGCGTCAGCACCCGTTTCACAACCCGCGGATCAGCGGAGTGATGCACGCGGTCGAGCAGAGCGGCCGCCGATGCGTGACTCATTTCGCTGACCACGCTGGGATCGGCGCCTCCGGCGATGCCCTCGATGAGACCGGGGTCGATCTGCCCGGGGCGCGATGGCCGCGGCGAGCCGGTCGGCGTGAATCCCGTGCGGCTGGGAACGACGGAGCCTGAACCAAGATGCATGCTAGTAGACAAGTGGCGTGACCTTCTGAATGTCGATGATGGAAACGGTGTCACCGCAGGGTACCACGAACAGCGCGATGGCGGTGCCGGTCGGCATGTACGGCGAGGACGGAATCAGCCGTTTCATCAGCGATTTCGTTGCGCACAATTCGCGCAGATGCCCGAAAATACCGCCGATGACCGGACGATGCATGCAGACCGCGGTCGCACTGTGACGCTGCAACGTATTTTTCAGCTCCTTGTGGAAGCACTGCCACGCCGCTTCCGGATCGGCGGCGAACGCGTCCTCGGTGAGCGGTTCGGCCGTATGCAGCGGCAATCCGGTCTGCCATGACAGCATCTGTATGGTCTGCTGGCAGCGCAGCCACGGCGAGGTGACCAGCCGCGTGGGATTGTAGCAGGCGAGCTCACGGTCGAGCGAATACGCCATCGACGCTCCGCGCGGCGTGATGGGACGCTTGTCGTCGGTACCCGTCCACTGCTTGCGGGGCTCGGCCTTGCCGTGACGCACCAGCAGCAACATGTCGCCGTCCAGCGCGCCTTCCTCCACACGGTCGACGAACAACGCGAGAATATCGCGGTCGGTCGAATGGGTGAGCATACGCCGCGCGCGCTGCACGCTCACCCACATGACGCTGTCGATCTCGCCCACGTCAGCGCGATGCACGGGGCCGAACGCGTCGGCCCGCCGCACGGCGTCCTCGGGGTCGATCGGCCTTGCCATCCAGAAGAGAATGTGCTTCGTGTCGACGGTTCGATCCTTGGAACGGCGGGTTTTCTTGCCTTCCTCGGCAAGCGGGTATTCGATTTCGCCGAGGAACGGTCCGAGCGCGACCGGCACTCCGGTCTCTTCGCTGACCTCGCGTACCGCCGCATGGCGGTGGGTCTCGTTGAGCTCCAGCTTGCCTTTCGGCCAGCTCCAATCGTCGTATTTTGGCCGGTGCACGATGCACACTTCAAGCGTATCGAAGTCGGCCAGTCGGGATGCCGCGGACGTCTGCCGCCCGTCGTCCGAGAACTTCATCCATCCTTGAAAATCAGTATTGCGGCGATACAGCACCGCGCCTGCAGCTTCTACGATTTTCACCTCACCACTCACCCTTCCATTATGCCTCACCGGCTGCATGACTACGTTGTTTCTCGTCTGTAATGACGATGGCCGGCCCTTGCGGGTCGGCCATCGGCTTATGCACCTACTGTACCTCGTGCGCCGCTTGTCTTGCGGAAGATGCGGTGCACGAGGCTCGTGCCGGATGCCCTATCGGGCGCCCGGCCGGGTGCCATGTCAGTTGTTGGTGCGCGGGCGGCGCTGGTGCTTGCGGATGAGATATTCCTGGCTGTCCACCAGCGGGCGGCCTTCGTCGTCGCGCGAATGATGGATGTACGTGCCGTCGGGCTGCATATGCCAGGAGGCCGTGGAGTCGGACATCTGCAGGTCCACATAGCGAATCAGCTCGTCGATCTGCTCGGGCGCGGTGACGCGGACCAGCGCCTCGACGCGGCGGTCGAGGTTGCGGTGCATCAGGTCGGCCGAGCCGATCCACACTTCCGGGCCGGAGATGGGGCCTTCGCCGATCTGCGGGCCGTCGGAGTTGCAGAAGGCGTAGATGCGGCTGTGCTCCAGGAACCGGCCGAGGATCGAACGCACGCGGATGTTGTCGGACATGCCGGGCACGCCGGGCTTGAGTGCGCAGATGCCGCGCTCGACGATGTCGATCTTGACGCCGGCCTGGCTGGCGCGGTACAGCGCGTCGATGGTCTTCTCGTCGACGAGCGAGTTGACCTTGATTTTGATCCAGGCTTCCTTGCCGGCCTTGGCGGCGTCCTCCTCGCGGCGGATGCGCTGAATCAGGCCGGTACGCACGGTGCGCGGGGCGACCAGCAGGCGGTGGAAGCTGGACTTCGGCGCGTAGCCGCTCAGTTGGTTGAACAGGCGGGTCAGGTCCTGACCGACCACCGGGTCGCAGGTGAGCAGGCCGAGGTCCGTGTACAGGCGGGCGGTCTTCGGGTTGTAGTTGCCGGTGCCCACGTGGCAGTAGCGTTTGAGGCCGTCCTGCTCCTGGCGGACGACTTCGATGAGCTTGCAGTGGGTCTTAAGGCCGACGATGCCGTAGACGACGTGCACGCCGGCGCGTTCGAGCTTGCGGGCCCAGGCGATGTTGGCGTCCTCGTCGAAGCGCGCCTTGATCTCGACCAGCGCCAGCACCTGCTTGCCGGCGTGGGCCGCGTCGATCAGCGCGTCGATGATCGGCGAGTTGGAGCTGGTGCGGTACAGTGTCTGCTTGATGGCCAGCACGCGCGGGTCGGCGGCCGCTTGGGCGAGGAACGCCTGCACCGACGTGGAGAACGAATCGTAGGGGTGGTGCAGCAGGATGTCGCGCTCGCGGATCGCGGCGAAGATGTCCTGTGCGCGACTCGATTCGACTTCGGCGATCTGACGGTTCGTGGTCGGGATGAACGGGCGGTTCTTGAGGTCCGGGCGGTCGAGTGACTGCAGTTCGAATAGTACGGTGAAGTCGAGCGGCGCGGGCAGGCGGTAGACCTCTTCCGGGTTGACGCCGAGCTGGTCGGCGAGCAGCTGGGAGAGGAACGGGCTGGTCGCGTCGGAGATCTCCAGGCGGATCGGCGGTCCGAAGCGGCGGCGCAGCAGCTCCTTCTCCATCGCGTTGAGCAGGTTCTCGGCGTCATCCTCTTCGACGTCGATGTCCTCGTTGCGGGTGACGCGGAACGAGCGCGCCTCCTTGATGATCATGCCGGGGAACAGGGATTCGAGGTGCGCGATGATGAGGTTCTCCATCGTGATGAACCCGAAGCGCTCCTCGCGGCTCTCCTCGTCGGTCAGGTCGTCGACGGGGACGAGGCGGGGCATGTTGCCGGGGATCTTCACGCGGGCGAAGTGGGATTTGCCGGAGTTCGGGTTCTCCACCAGCACCGCGAGGTTCAGCGAGTTGCCGGAAATGTAGGGGAACGGGTGCGCGGGGTCGACGGCGAGCGGCGTGAGTACGGGGAAGACCTGCTGGCGGTAGTAGCGCGAGAGACGTTCCTGCTCGGTGGTAGTGAGCCGGTCCCAGCTGAGCAGCACGATGTGCTCGTCAGCGAGGGCGGGGAGCAGCTTCTCGGTGACGTAGTGCGCGTGCTCGTTCTGCAAGCGGTGCGCCTGCTCGCTGATGGCACGCAGCTGCTGGCGGGGGCTCAGGCCGCTGGCCGCGGTGACGGCGATGCCGGTGTCGATACGGCGCTTGAGGCCGGCGACGCGGACCATGAAGAATTCATCGAGGTTGGAGGCGAAGATCGCGGCGAAATTGCAGCGTTCCAGCAGCGGCTGGTCTTCGTCCTCGGCGAGTTCGAGGACTCGCTGGTTGAACTTCAGCCAGCTGAGTTCTCGGTCGAAATAACGATCCGAGGGCAGCGGCTCTTCGCCGGCTTGCGGCTCGCGCTTGTCGGGTTTGTCTGTCTCGGCTATGTGCTCGGCGATTTGGCTGCGCAGGATAGCCTTTGAAGGTGCGTCAAATGTTTGTGCCATGTATATAACTTTATGCGAGAATATGGCAGTTTCCTATGCGGCGTGTAAGAAATTCAGCGGTTGTTTACCATTTTCGTACGGATGGGGTGTCGGGTGATGGTACGGCGACACGCCGATGGGTCGTCGGTTCCGCACACAAGTGAACAACGAACCCGTCCGATAGGAACATGAGGTGACAGTTTTCCGTCATAATTGAGCGGTATCGAACACTTGCGCAAAAAATCGCACAACGTAGTTGGGTGAGTTGCGGTATCGCGGTGTTGCGCCTAGATTATGAAGTGCAAGGACAACTTAAGAGCAGGCCCACAATAGTGTATGGTCACGAAGGACTGTTACGTTGAACGGGCAATGGAAAGACTTACCGTTACGACGATGAGGTTGTGCAGCGATCTGCTCAAGATGGACTTGCAGGAAAAACCCGCTCCGGCGGGTTTTTCCATGTGCGGCGGTCTAATGGCGAGGGTGGGCTTGGCTCGGGTTGGGGTTCGGACCGTTGGCTCCTGCTGTTCCGCGTGACTTCCTGTGTGCAATCATTGGGTTAAGTGGTCAAAAGTGTGTCTTACCCGGGTGTATTGCCGGTGTGTTGATGGGGCAGCGTGATCGTTCGGCCCGGCCTTTTCTGGCGCCGAACTCGCAATCACCGGGCTTTGGCCTTCGAAACGATATTTTTCGCCGAATCGCGGATTGCGGCGATTTCGGCCCGTGTTGCGGTGGCGATGGTGGTGGCGGACGGCAGTTGACGGCGGGCTGTACCACACCACGTGATTTTATGCGGTTTTGGGGCTGGTGTGGCCGGGGAGGATATTGGGGTGCTTCTGGGATTGTTGGAAAATGGCGGTTCTCATGATTTATGCTGTACCACGCCATGCGATGTGAGGGTTCACATTTCATTGTGAGGCCTGCGGAAAAGCCACACAATGCAATTTTTGTGTGTTTTTCCTCTGGTGTGGCACGCCGGTGGTTATGACGGGCGGGTGGGTTCTGGTCAATGTTTGCCGTGACCGACTGACCGGCAGAGATGATCGGAGGCGCGATGGACGTTCGTGAGCGCGGGGTATGCGACGTTCGGCGAGATGCGCACGGGCGAAGGTTGCAGAGAGGTTGGCTCGGATTCTTCCCGACTCCGCTGCCGGGTGCTTTCGACTGGATGCTAAGTGGAGACGGTTCCATATCACGCGAATATGCCATCTAGGCGTCGTCTGTCCACAAAAACTGTGGATAACACGCCGTGATGTGGATAAGTCGCGGGCCTTCGACCACATTGTCGTCTCACGTTGCGCCGCTGCGGCGCTATTCGTTTCAATCGGAATATGACACACAACGTTACAGTTCAGAAGATTGGCGCCGCCGCTCCGCCGGGTGCAGCGGCGTCGCGGCAGGTTCCCATGCCGCCTCGCCGGGCCTCCCCGGACGCTTGGCGAAGGCCGGCTGCGCAGGTTTCCCGGCTTGACTCGGATGCTGCAAGCCATCGGATGCGTGCGCGCAAGCCCATGACCATGCCGCGAGTCGTATGCCCGAGCCCAGTCTCATCCGTGGACGGCAATCAGTCGATCGGCACGCTGACGCATGCAGGATGCCGTAATACAGTGGTGTTCTCTTCCGCGTCCGGGGGAGCGGGAACCAGCGTGTTCGCGGCGATGGTCGCATGGCGCTTGGCCCAGCGCAAGTTGCAGTGCGCACTGGTCGACTGCGATTTCGCGGCCGGAGGCATCGACGTGCTGCTGGGCATCGAAAACGAGCCGGGCCTGCGATTTCAAACAGTCGATATACCACTCGGGAAAACGGAAGGTGCGGCGCTGAATGGCGAGTTGCCGCAATGGGAGCGCGTGGGGGTGCTCGCCAGTCAACCTTGGAACGGTTCGGATCCTGAGCCATGGACGGTCTCTGCCGTACTTGAGGCGCTGGCGCAGGCCAATGATGTGGTGGTCGTCGATATCGGGGCTCCGAGCGCGTTGCATTCGCTGCCGATGCTGCGACAGTGCCGTCAGGTGGTATTGGCCGAGCTGACGGTGCTCGGTCTGGCGCGTGCTCGGGCGGCGAGGGCGATGATGATACGGCAAGGGGAGTCGCGCCCGATTATGGTCGGTGTCGTGCCCCGCGGACTGTCGCGCCGCGGCGGCGTGGTCGACGCGCACGAGGCATCGGAGTATCTGCATGAGGAGCTGGCCGGGGTGGTGGCTCCGGACCGCGGGCTGCATGGCGATGTGCTGGAGGGGCTGGGCATCCGGGCTATCGGCAAGAGCAGCCGCAAGGCGGTGGATGCAGTCGTCGGTGTCATCGAGACGGGGTTGGGAGGTGATGTCCCATGATTGAATTTGGGCCGTTGGATGCGCTGGCACGCGATCCAACGGTCACCGATGTCGCGATCACCTGCGAGGGAAGGGTGTGGGCGGACCGAGGCGGAGGAATGACGGAGTGCCGGTTGCCTATGCCGTTGCGCACGCCGCGAATAGTGCGTGAATATGCGGTGCGGCTGTGTGCGCAATTGGGACGGCGTCTTGACGACGCCTGCCCGATTGCGGACGCGTCGAGCGAGGACGGGATTCGCGTGCACGCGGTGATCGCGCCACTGGTCGCGCAGGGCGCGGCGGTGACGATTCGTTTTCCGGATCGGCGGTTGCTCGGATTGACCGGATTGCGTGATGCTGGGATGTTCCCGCCGGACTGGCTGACGTTGCTGCGGAATCTGGTGAAGAACCGGGCTCGAGTGCTGATTAGCGGCGGCACGGGCAGCGGCAAAACCACGCTGCTGAAAGCGCTGCTTGCGGAATGCGATTCATTGGACCGTATCGTCACCGTTGAGGAGGTTCGGGAATTGGGGGATCTCGGACGCGGCAACCATGTGTCGATGGTGGTGAGAGGGGCGAATGTGGAAGGCGCCGGAGCCGTAGGACTGCCGGAGCTGGTCAAGGCGACCCTGCGCATGAGACCGGATCGGGTGGTACTGGGCGAATGCCGTGGCGAGGAAATCGCCGATCTGCTGCGCGCGTTCAATTCGGGCCACCTTGGCGGTATGACCACATTGCACGCAGATGGCATTGACCGGGTGCCGGCGCGATTGATCGCGCTGGGCATGCTGGCCGGCCTTGACGCGCATACGTTGACGATGCTGGCGGAGGGGGCGTTCGACGTGATGCTGCATCTTGAGCGGCATCATGGTCGCCGGAGAATCGCCCAGATCGGGTGCCTCGGCATGCGCGACGGAGTGTTGTCCGGCGACGTTGTGGCGTTGTGGGACGGTGAGGGCGCCATGATGCCATGCCCGCGCTGGCATGATTTCACCGGGCGATGGGGCATGTGAGATGGATCATGTGAATGAGACATGTGAGGTGAGACATATGAGCGTGGGCGGGTTGCCGCGATGCGTCGCGCTGATGGTCGTGCTGGCATGGATGCTGTGGCCGTATGCCCCTCGCGGCCGTGCCCTGTTGCCGGTCTCTTCGAGGGTGCCGCGAGCCGGGCGAAAGACCGGTGCCGGTGATGCCGTCCGTAATGGCCGTGTGATGGGGCTGTCCGGCGTGATCGCGCATATGAGTTCGTCTGTTCGGGCCGGCGGCATGACCTCAGGTGTTCTTGCCGATGTCGACGGGAGCGGATTCGCAGGGGTGCCGTTGACCGCAAGCCGGTTGAAACGGCTGCTGATGCGACAGCGAATGCCGGGGGAGAGCGCCGCCCAGGCCGAACATGTCGCCTTCGAACTCGCCGTGGCCTGTGCGATGTGCGAGCGGTCAGGATGCTCCCTTGCCGATTGTCTGGATGTGGTCGGCGAGAACCATCGGATTTCCAGGCTGTTGCATGATTCCCGACGCAGTGCTTTCGCGGTTCCGCGCGCGACGGCGGCGCTGTTGGGCGCGTTGCCGTTGGTCACCATAGGTTTGGGAGAGCTGCTGGGCGCTCGCCCGGTGCAGGTACTGTTCGGCTCCGCGCAGGGCAATGCGTGCCTGGCGGTGGGCGGCGCAGGCTACGCGCTGGGACTGCTGTGGATGTCATCGATGATGCGGAACACCGGTACGAACGTTGATACCGTCTGATTGCCGTCATGAACATTAAGGGGTGGGGTGATGTGGAACGCGATGGCGTGCGCCGTCATGGTGTTGATGGCATTGATGATATGGCCGGACTCGGCACGGTCGGGCCGCTTGACTGGCGTGTCGTCCGATGTTGCGGGAGAAGGGGGTGCTGCTGTGTCGTTGCCGTTGCTGATTGGACTGTTGTCGGTGTCGCTGCGGTCAGGCATGTCCGTCACGCGTTCTCTGGAGGGCGTGGGTGAGGCTGTCGGAGGGGCTCTTGGCGGCGGGCTGTGTGCGGTTGCGGACGCTCTGCACCGCGGATCGTCATGGAAGGATGCTTGGAATGCCGCCGATTTCGGTGATTATGCGGAGACTTCGGCAATCCTTCGTGGCGTGTTGGAGCCATCGTGGACTCGTGGTGTTTCGCCGATCGGCCCTCTGACGACGGCTTCGGAGCAGTGGATGGAAGGCGAGCGAACCGCGATCGAGCAGGAGTCGGCGTCTCTGTCGGTGAAACTGCTGCTGCCCACGGGATTGTGCATGCTGCCGGCGTTCGTGTTTCTAGGCATACTCCCCTCGGTGATGGCGTTCGTGGGATGAACTTGGTGGCGACGCCGCCCGATGGTCGGTGAAGAATGCTGCACGGCCGTCTGTCATCCACATAATGTGTGGATGACACGCCGCATTGTGGATAACTCGGCAGCCTTCGACCACATTGCCCGAAAACCCGATGGTGGGCGGGCCTGATGAGGCACAGTGGAAAGTGCCTTGTAGTTGGGCAAGGCCAGTCGAGAAAGGATTGTCATGAATATCGAGGAGACGATGATTGCCATTGACGGACGTACCGGGCCTATTGCGGCGATGACACGTACGGTGGGCAACATGGGGGCGTCGGCGCGGCGGGGCATTTGCCTGTTGGATGCGCGGCTGCGCACGTTGAGCGCGGAGCCAGAGGAAGGGGCCACCACCGCGGAGTACGCGGTGGTGCTGGTCGCAGCCACGGGCTTCGCGGCCGTTCTGGTCGCGTTGCTCAAATCGGACACCATCAAGACGTTGCTGACCAACATCGTCAAGAAGTCGTTGAGTGTGGGATGACGGGCATTCACGATGGCGACGATATCACATGCCGACAGGGGAGCCGCCACTGCGGAGTTCGCGGTGGTGCTTCCCGCTGTGGCCATGGTGGCGATGGTGTTGCTCTGCCTGACGAGAACGGTCACGGTGTCCATGCGATGCCAGGATGCCGCGTCGGCCGTAGTTCGCGAACTGGTGACGAGGGAAGGCGGCCTATCGGGAGTAGGGATGTCCGTCAACGCCGTGGCGAGTGGTATCGCGGGCGAAGGCGCAGTGGCGTCGGTCGCTGATGATGGCCATTCGATACGCGTGACGGCGCAATGCCCCGTGCTGCCGGATCCATTCGGCGTTCTACCCGTCAAAGTAACCGGCTCGGCCACAGGATGGCGGTGATGCCTAAGTCCGTCTTGCCCTCGCTGGCGGGCCGAGCCGTGAGCAAACAGCAGAGCTGTTTGTAGGCGAGGGGTGAACGTCAGTGAACCCAATGGGCGGCATGCGTAGCATGTCTGTAATTGCAGGGCCCGGAGGGCTGTCGCGGAGCGACTGTGCCGTCTTGCCCTCCCGCTGGCGGAGGCTGTCGCGCAGCTACTGGGGTGGTCAAGCTCCCCTGCGCAGCTTGCCTCTGATGCGGTGGAATAGCGACGAAAGGAAAACACGATGGCGCAACGAATTCAACCTAGGAGACCATCGCCCGTGCGAGCCTATTGCTCGCGGCTGATGCAATCCGATGAAGGGTCGGGAACGATGGCCTGCGTGATGCTGATCGCGCTCGCGGCCGCACTGATAGCGACCGTCGCGTCGGTCGGAGGTGCGCTGCTCTGCCGGTCGCGTGCGCGGAGTGCTGCCGATGCCACGGCATTGTCGGCGGCGTCGGCGTACTGGTCTGGTGGCGCATCCGATCCGTGTGCCGTAGGGCGGCGTGCCGCGGCAGAGAATGACGCGCAACTGGAGTCGTGCGCCGTCGAGGGAGATGACATCGTCGTGACGGTGTCCGTGCCGCTGCGCCTGCCATTCATGTCACGTGTCAGCCAGCGTTCCCGCGCCGGGCCCATCAGCTGTGAATAGTCGATGGGGCCACTCGCGGCGGGTGTGGGCAGACAGCATTGATGCCGATGCCGAGACCGATTGCGGAGCCTGTACTGGCGGGGAATGCCGTTGATGCATTATGTTTGACGTATGGGCGAAGCGAAGACAATGGTGGCGTTGATCGGCAATCCCGTTTCAAACAAGGGGTGGGGTGCCGTCGTGGGCGAACAGGTATTCACGATGCTGGCCGAAGCCGGACAGCGGCATGGATTCGACGTAATGGATCTGACCGGCACCAGCTTTGATGATTCGCTGACGGCCGCTCGCGAGAACCGCGCCCTATACGACTACTTGGTGGTCGTAGGCGGCGACGGCATGATCGCCTTGGGGGCCAACGCCGTCTGCGGCAGCGGCATCCCGCTCGGCATTGTGGCGGTCGGTTCGGGCAATGATTTCGCGCGAGGTCTGAAACTGCCCGTCAACCGGGTCAAAACCGCGGTGGAAGGCATCGTCGGCGCCATCGCATGCGGCACCTATCTGGATGTCGATATGGGACGCGTGCGCTCGACGGAGATCGCCTGCATGGTGCATGGCGAGTCCGGTGAGCCCGTGGTGGATGAGGAAGGCCGCCCGGTGAACGGGCTGATCGACCGATACTATGCGGGGATGCTTAATTGTGGGCTTGACGCAAGCATCAACGATCGGGCCAACCATTCGCGCCTTCCCGGAGGGTCAGCACGATACGCTGCGGCGGTGCTGGTGGAGATCGCCCGCATGAAACAGTACGGCTATCACGTCAAGGCCACGCTGTCGGACGGCACGGTGGAGGAACACGACATCATCGCCCCTCTGCTCACAGTCGCCAATGCACGGTACATCGGAGGCGGACTGGAGGTGTCTCCATACTCCTTGCTTGATGACGGAATGCTGGATCTGGTGTGGCTGAACTGCAAGCCGAATGTCGGCCAATGTGCCAAAGCGCTGTCCAACGCCTATAACGGGAGGTTGCTCGCCAGCCAGATATTCAGCTGGAAGCGTGTGCGCCAGGTGGAGATAACCCGCGCCCACGAGGGAGACGAGCCTCCGGTGCTGATGGCCGATGGGGAGTACGTCGGGCATCTTCCAGTGACCGTCACCGCGCAGGCCAAGGCGTTGCGCGTATTGGTCCCGCCTGCGGTCGCCCACTGGCATGACAGCCGGAGCGAGGAGCATATCATGGCGGCGATCGAGCGCGACGGGCGTGACCCGGTGACCGGCGAATTCATCTGACCGGCGAGTCCGCCTGAGCGGAGCCTGCCTGTCCGGCGGCTTTCGGCCGACAGGCCAACGATTGACGTTGACGAGTCCGCAAACGTCGCCGCGGCGGCACCATCTGGGCAAGCCCCCGATGCGTGCGCAAGTAATGGGGACAATAGGGAAAGACACCCGGAAATAGCCGGGTTGCGATAGGTTGGAGCTTATGGCACTTGCACTGTATCGACGTTATCGACCGGACACGTTTGAGGGGGTCATCGGTCAGGATCAGGTCACTGTTCCGCTGATGCGGGCCCTCGACAGCGGCAAGCTCACGCATGCGTACCTGTTTTCCGGGCCGCGTGGCTGCGGTAAGACCAGTTCCGCGCGTATCCTCGCGCGGTGCATCAACTGCGCCAAGGGGCCGACCTCGCATCCATGCGGGGAATGCGCCAGTTGCAAGGACCTCGCCACTGGCGGTCCAGGTTCCATCGACGTGGTGGAAATCGACGCGGCCAGTCACAATGGCGTCGACGACGCCCGTGAACTGCGAGAGCGCGCCGGATTCGCCCCCGCTCGGGATCGCTATAAGATTTTCATTCTTGACGAGGCGCACATGGTCACCCAGCAGGGTTTCAACGCGTTGCTGAAGATTGTCGAGGAACCGCCGGACCATGTGATGTTCATCTTCGCGACCACCGAACCCGACAAGGTGATCGGCACCATCCGTTCGCGTACCCATCATTACCCGTTCCGGCTGGTTCCCCAGGAGGTCATGGGACCGTATCTGGAGGAGATTTGCGCCAAGGAAAGCATCAAGCCGGAACCCGGCGTGCTCAAGCTGGCGATGCGCGCCGGCGGCGGTTCGGTGCGTGACACCCTGTCGGTGCTCGATCAGTTGATGGTCGGCGCGGTTGACGGCGTGATCGCCCACGACGCCGCCGTGGCGCTGCTCGGCTTCACGCCGGAGGCGCTGATCGGCGAGGCCGTGGACGCCGTCATCGCGCGTAACGGCGAAGCGCTGTATGGCGTGGTGCAGAAAGTCGTGGTGGGAGGATTCGACCCACGTCGGTTCGTCGAGGATCTGCTGGCGCGGGTGCGTGATCTGCTGGTGCTGACATTGGGCGGCGCTCAGGCAGAAAGCGTGCTTTCCGATGCTGCCGAGGCCGAGGACATGGACGACCTGCGTAGGCAGGCGTCGTCGCTTGGCTTGGGTGCGTTGACGTCGATGGCAGAAACCATCAATACCACCCTGGGGTCTATGACCGGGGCGATTTCTCCGCGCATGCGGCTCGAATTGCTCGCCGCGCGCTTACTTGCCGGGCGAGAGGGACTGGATGTCGCGCCGGCCGCGGGCGGCACTGCGCCCGGGGCGGACTCTGCAGGTACTGGCCGCGGAGCTGCAGGAGTGAATGCGCGAACAGGCGGCATCGCCGAGAGCCGGTCAGGCGGGACGACTCCGCGCAGGGGAGGATTCATCGGATCCGCTCGCAACCAGCAGACGGACGCTCGCCAATCGGCGGCAAGCCAGACGAATACGTCACCGAGCCGAACCGCCGGCACCCAACCTGATCGCGCACTCCAGACGGAAGCGCCCACTATGGCGGAAGCGCCTGCAACAGCGGATGCGCAAGCCGGTGCCCCGTCTCCCACCGCTCAAGCACCGTCCGCCGCTCGAGTACCACCGGCCGGTGAGCCGACAGCCGCGCAATCCTCTCCGCAGGACGACGACCGCACGCCGGACGAACGCTGGGATGCACTGGTCGCCGGATTGCCGGCGGACGTCGCCGCGTACGTGAACCGCAGCAAGGTGCCGCGCATCCACTTGGAACAGCACGAGCCAGGCGGAAAAGGCACGTTGTGGATCAAGTTCGACAAGGCGCTGAGCAAGTATGCCTTCGCGAAGGCCGTCGCTGGTGAGGAAGTCGGCGGAACCCGCAACGTGGTGCAGATCATGCGCGCTGAGACCCGCAAGGCGTTCGGCGACCAAGTGCAGCTCGCGCCCACCAAGAAGATGGCCGACGGGCAGGTCGCGCCGCCGTTCGGCCAGCTGCCGGCAGACGAGCAGCAGCGCATCAGTGCCCAGATCGTCAAAGCGAGTCTCAGCGCATCATTGGGGGCGATGAGCGTCGGCAACAATGCCAAGGAGCCGCAGACTCCTCCCGAAAGCGGCGACACCGCATCGGCCGATACGGACGAAGTCCATCGAGCCGTACCCGACGCGCCGGACGCGACAGTGGCTCATGACCGCGACAATAACCGGGCGGTCGCACAGGATACCTCGCGTGCGGACGCGCAGTCGGCAGTGGATCCGTGGGCGCTCCCGGAAGCGGGGGCTGGCGACGCTTGGTCACCGACTGACGATGCGTCTCACAATGTTTCACGGGATGTTTCACGGAATGCTCCGCAAGATGAGGGTCATCACGCGAAACACATCGCCGTGCCGGATTTGAGCGACGACACCGACCCGTGGGCCAACGACGGCGGTAACAGTATGCCCGTTGACGGTGTACGCGGTGGCGACGCGCCCGGCACACCTCAGAACGTTGCCCATGCGCAGTCACAGTCGCGAGAGGACTCCGAGCGCACCAACCCTGGCCCCACCGCCGTGCCGGAGTCCATGTCCGCGGAAGACCCCTGGGCTGGCATGCCGTCATCAGTCGCTTCCGCTTCGTCGAGCATCGCCGCGCCAAGCGCAGGCTCCCCGGCAGCTCTCCAAGGGCCTTCCGACGACTTGGCTGCGCCCGGGCGCCCGGAAAACCCCGGAGTCGAACCGGGAACGACGCATCTGCAGCAGACTCCCGGTGCCGCAGCCGGTCAGAGAGCATCCCGCCCTGCGTATGACGACACCGATCCGTTCGCCGGAGCCGACCCGTATGCGCAGGAGGACATTCCCATGCCGACCGTGGCGCCGGAAGACGACGAATATTCGATGAATGACGTTTCACTTGGCTCGCCCGAGACGATGAGTCTCGACGATGTCAAGCAGTTCTTCGAAGTCGTCAAGCCGGTGGAGGAATACGGCCCCGACGACCCCAAGAACCCCAGGAACATCCAGCACGTCAACAAACATGATTCGGAGTGAGCACACCAATGGCTTTGGCATATGACGGCGCGATACAGCGACTCATCGACGCATTTGCCGGACTGCCCGGCATCGGCCCGAAAGGGGCGCAGCGCATCGCTTTCTATCTGCTGTCGGCCTCCGATGAGGAGACGGGCAAGCTGGTCGACGCCATCACGGAAGTCAAGGAAAAAGTGCGGTTCTGCGACATCTGCGGAAACGTGTGCGAGGTCAGTCCGTGCCCGGTATGCGCCGACCCGAGACGCGACCACGGGGTGATCTGCGTGGTCGAAGAGCCGAAGGACGTGATGAGCATCGAGCGCACCCGTGAATACCGCGGCCAATACCATGTGCTCGGCGGCGCCATCAACCCGATGGCCAACGTCGGACCGGCCGACCTCAACATCCCCAAGCTTCTCGACCGCCTCAAGACTGACGAGGTCAAGGAAGTCATCCTCGCACTCGACCCCAACATCGAAGGCGAGGCGACGACGACATACCTGAGTCGTCTGCTCAGCCCGCTCGGCATCAAGGTCACCCGGCTCGCCAGCGGTCTGCCCGTCGGCAGCGACCTCGAATACGCCGACGAGGTCACGCTCGGGCGGGCCCTCACAGGTCGCCGCGAAGCATAAACGCGGCTGCCAGCGTCGGCCCGTCCCGGCGCCGCCGACGCGAATCATCGCTCGGATACCTGCGCCCGCAGTGCGGCCGTTCCTGTCCGCATGGCGGCGCACGCGTGCGCGGCAGTGCCGAAATTCCTATAATCGTGCCGCTTGCGTAGTATTGACGCAGATGCATTCCGCGAGAAGATAGGACAGCAGTGGCTCTCATCGTGCAGAAGTACGGCGGCTCGTCGGTCGCCGATACCGAATCGATCAAACGTGTGGCCAAGCGCGTTGTTGAGACGGAAAAGAAGGGCAACAAGGTGGCCGTGGTGGTCTCCGCCATGGGCGACACCACCGATGACCTTATCGATCAGGCGCTGAGCATCGACTCCAACCCGCCCGAGCGCGAGATGGACATGCTGATGACCGCCGGTGAGCGCATCTCCATGAGCCTTCTCGCCATGGCCATTCACGCCGCCGGGGACCGTGCGCATTCGTTCACCGGTCAGCAGGCCGGATTCTTCACCGACACCCGTTACGGCGCCGCGCACATCAAGGCCGTGAAGCCCGACCGCGTGCAGAACGCGCTGTCGCTCGGAGACGTGGCCATCGTCGCAGGCTTCCAGGGCATCAACGCCAAGGGAGACGCCACCACGCTCGGCCGCGGCGGCTCCGACACGTCGGCCGTGGCGCTTGCCGTGGCGCTCGGCGCCGACATCTGCGAGATCTACACCGACGTGGATGGCGTGTTCACCGCCGATCCGCGCATCGTGCCAAAGGCCAGTCGCATTCCGGTCATCGGATACGACGAGATTCTGGAGATGTCCAGTTGCGGTTCGAAGGTGCTGGCACTGCGCTGCGTGGAGTACGCGCAGCGGTTCAACATGCCGCTTCACGTGCGCAGCTCCTTCTCGCACCGTCCCGGCACGCTGATCGTGCCCGACGGAGTCGACCCGCGCAGCCTGCCCAACATCGACTGATGTCGTCCACTGACATACGACATATTCGAGACCTGATTTACCGTTCACACAAATACAAAGGCGAAAAAACATGAGCGACAACAACAGCAAATTCATGGGTGACCTGTTCCCCGACCTCGGCCCGGAAGCCCCGGTCATCTCCGGTGTGGCGCACGACCGCAGCGAAGCGCTGGCCACCGTGCGCGGCGTTCCGAATGAGCCCGGCATGGCGGCGAAAGTGTTCACCGAGCTGGCGGCGGCCGGTGTGAATGTGGACATGATCGTGCAGGCCGGCGCGTCCGTGGGCACCGCGGAGATCTCCTTCACCGTGCCGGAATCCACCGTCAAGGAAGTCGAGAACGTGCTGATCGACAAGCATGACGAGCTGGGCTACAAGTCGTTCGACGTCAACCGGAGCGTCGGCAAGGTCGCGGTCGTGGGCGTTGGCATGAAGACCCATTCCGGCCTGGCGGCCAAGTTCTTCACCGCTCTGAGCGACAAGGGCATCAACGTGCTGATGATCTCCACGTCCGAGATCCGCATCGCGGCGCTCGTCCCGCTCGACCAGCTTGACGACGCCGTGCGCGCGCTGCACACCGCCTACGGCCTCGACGCCGATCAGGTCGAAGCCGTGGTCTACGGCGGCACCGGTCGCTGATTTTTGACGCAATCGCGTAATTGACCACCCCGCCCGCTACGCGGAATATCTCCGACAGCAGGAGCCGGCTGGGTGGTCAATTTATCTGGTTTGAGCGTTCTTACCTCCTCCTTCCGTATTCATTCGCGCTCCTGAGCCGAAGGAGGAGCACATGGAACGTTCCAACGGAATTATGCGGCTCCTTGTGGCAGCGACGGTCGCCGCCATGCTGCTGCTCGCCATGGTCATAGTCGCCGTGATCGTTACGGTACGATTCCGCCGTAATCCGCGCGGCAATGCACGTCACCTGCGTCGGTGACGACACCCGATATGCCGAACGGCCGGGTTGACTGCGGAATCAATCCGTGGTCAACCCGGCCGTTTGATGGTTTCCAGACGCAATTTCAGTCTCAGCGGCAGGCTGCCGTCACTTCGCGCTGATATAACCGAGCGCCTTGAGCATTTCGGCGCATTCGAGCGCACCGCCGGCGGCACCGCGCAACGTGTTGTGAGCCAGCCCCACGAACTTCCAGTCAAAGATCGAATCCTCGCGCAGACGGCCGATTGACACGCCCATGCCGCCCTCGTAGTCCACATCAAACTTGACCTGCGGGCGGTCATCCTCGGTGAGGTATTGGATGAAGTGCTTCGGCGCGTGCGGCAGCCCCAGCTCGGACGCCTTGGACGTGTAGTTCACCAAGCGGTCGACGAGCTCTTCCTTGGTGGCCTTCTTGCCGAAGTTCAGGAATACCGTGGCGGTGTGGCCGTTGAGCACGGGCACGCGGATGCACTGCGAAGTGATCTTGA